>JGI24702J35022_10000378_pt1 | contig 26464 bp, 14 predicted proteins | sample TergutTh196P4_FD_35022 | JGI IMG/M metagenome (IMG submission 35022)
GGCGCCAGTTCAGGCGGTGCGGCAGGATTGGGCGCTGGTGCGGGCGGTGCAGCTGGTGCAAGCGCGGCTGCAAACGCGTTCCGGCTAACCTGGGTCGACGGCAAAAGCGGCGTTGCAAGGTGCTTTGACAAGGCAAAAATAGACGGCATCCTTGCAGAGTTGGAGAGCCCTAAAGTGAAAAAAGAGGGCGTTGTGACCGATATAACGAAATCCATTAAGAAGAAAAATCCTCCAAAGCTGTACGATTTGACTGAGCTTCAGAGGGACGCAAACAAAAGGTACGGGTATTCTCCAAAGGATACGCTTTCGATTATGCAGAGCCTTTATGAAGAGCACAAACTCTTGACTTATCCGCGCACAGACTCGCGTTATATTTCAACAGATATTATTCCGACCATACCTGAGAGATTGAAAGCATGTTCCGATAAACCGTACGCCAAGATGTGCGCCCACATCCTGCGGTCCCCTATCCGACCAAACTCAAATTACGTCGACAATGCAAAAGTGAGCGACCACCACGCGATTATTCCAACTGAGCAGCCTTTGAGCCTTATCCTGTTAAGTGAGAGGGAAAGGAAAATATACGATTTGGTTGTCACGAGGTTTTTATCGGTTTTTTATCCGCCGTTCGAATACGAGCAGACAAAAGTCACGCTGAAAATCGGCAATGAAACATTTACAGCAAATGGCAAGGTCGTCATATCACAAGGCTATAAGGGAGTTTATCAAGGCGCCGACTCGGACGATGAAGATGAGGACGATGACGGAGGCTGGGGCGGCGGCTTCGGCGGAGGAAGCGGGAGCGGCGGCAGCTTTGGCGGCGGCTTTGGCGGAGGCGGCAACAGCTCTGGCGGCAGTTCCGGTGGCGGTAGCGGCTGGAGCGGTAGCTCTGGAGGAGTGGGCGGCGGAGTCAGCAGTGGCGCCCAAACGCTGCCGAAGTTGAAAAAGGGTGACCGGTTGCCAATTCAGAGCATTAAGATAACCGAAGGAACGACCAGCCCACCCGCGCCTTTCAACGAGGCAACGCTTCTATCGGCAATGGAGTCACCGGCAAAATATATGACGACGCAGGATACATCCCTGGCTCGAACGCTAGAGCAGACAGGCGGCCTCGGCACGGTAGCTACTCGGGCGGATATTATTGAGAAGCTATTCGACAGTTTCCTTATTGAGAAAAAGGGAAAAGACATTTTTTCAACGTCGAAAGGCCGGCAACTCCTCAATCTTGTCCCCAAAGACTTAAAATCGCCTGAACTGACTGGTGAGTGGGAGCAAAAGCTATTGAGCATATCGAAGGGCAACCTGAACAAAAGCATTTTCTTGAGCGGGATAAGAAGTTATACCGCGGAAATCATTCGGGAAATAAAAAACAGTACGGAAACATACCGTCATGACAATCTGACAACAAATAAATGCCCCAACTGCGGGAAATTCATGCTCCAGGTTAAGGGGAAAAAAGGCGATATGCTTGTTTGTCAGGACAGAGAGTGCAATGCCCGCGTCAACATCTCCATCTCCATCCGCTCAAAATGCCCCAATTGTAATAAATTCATGAAGATAACCGGGGAGGGAGACGGAAGGCGCGTGGTCTGCACGTGCGGCTACAGGGAAAAGTACAGTTCATTCGAAAAACGCAAAAAAGAGGAACGAAATTCCCTGTCAAAAAGGGAAGTGCAAGATTATATCGAAAAGCTAAACAAACGGGATGAAAAGGGAAAAAAGGATGATAAGGACAATCCTTTTGCAGCGCTTAAAGACCTCAAGTTTTAGGGTGGGTTTCGCCTACTATTACTCTGTACGAGGTTTCCATTCCCTTTGCCATGATAATACACTGATAATTATAACGCTAGTGGTCGGTAAAGCCCAAATCTTACCACTGCTTGCACGGTCTTTTTCCTCATTACTGCGTTGCTCGTCGGTTAAATACCAATGGGTATTTGCCCTCCTCACTCCTTGTCATGCAAAAAAATCCCGCACAATCAACACGCAATTTTAGACTTTACCTACCACTAGTCATTTTCTCACTGTGAGGTCAGTTTTTATTTGTTAACCTACTTTGTAAATCAGCGGTTTGTATTTCGGGGTAGGTATTGCACATTTACTGCTTTTTGCCTCCTCAAGCCACAATCTCTGCGCAATCAACACTTCCTCCAGCGCCTGTTGCGGCGTATCGCCAAGCGCGCTGCAATTCTTCAAATCCGGAATATCTGCAATATAACAACCGTCTTCTTCACTGTAAAAAATATTGATATGATAATAGTTCAAGATTATTCCTCCATTTCCAAATCATACTTTTCAATCAACGATAGAAATTGCTTTATTTGGTATGGTTTAGCTTCACCGTTTTTATTTTGAAGGTTGATCCATTCATTTATCTCATTATTTTTGTAAATAAAGTGGCTGCCATCTGATCGTGTCAAGATAAACCCAAAAGCCTCAACGAGTATTATAAAGTCGCTGAAATTCACATTTTTATTGTTGTTATAAACTTGCCTAAGCAATTTCTTTTTGTTCAAATCATCACCCCTGTTATATCACGCTATCTCTTCGGTTTTCTTACCGGTCAAAATGCTTTTTTCAAATTTTCAACCATTCGGACAGCAATCGCAAGAACCTGTTCGCGGGTTGCTGTCGCATATCTTTCAGAGCCAAAAAACACCTCTCCCGCGCATTCCCCGTCATCCTAAATATCATTCCACTTATTAGCACAATCACCGCCAAGTGGATTGCTCTTTTGGCATATAATAAGGCAGTCTTCTAGACTTAAGAGGAATAAACCCATTTATCATTTTATCGAAAATTGTAATAATATTCAATAGCATTGCACGGGCGGTCAGGGCAATCGCAGGATAGCAATTTGCATAATAATACCGGGATTTACTTGTAGGATTGTGCATTTTGATGAAAAATACGTTTTATGCAATTGCCCAGAACTCAGGGTGGATGGAATTTTGACAGAAGCTTGAGGGATCTTTTTGGCAACTTGACTCATGGTGCAGTGTACGGCTCTGGATGTACGGCAGCTTGACGGCAACTTGACTCAGGGTGTAGAAACAGATTATGAGTATTGTAGTAATATGAGTATTGTTGTAAAATGCAGAAATGTTTTAAAACTCAATTATTTCGTTGATTTTTGCATAATCATCTTCCAATTCATCGACTGTAATTCTTGAATTTGTCAACAGTCCGCAAACAACGGATGTATATTCAGGTAAATGATTAGGCTTGTACCATAACAAAGGCTTATGAAAGCAATACTCTGTTAGTCCTCCCACATCCACCCCCATCGCTTCAAAGCTGTATGTCATAAGTTCTGGGTGAGCGCAAGGCCCGCCGTTTTTACATTTGCATGGCTTACAGAGTCTACAACTCCCAGTTGAAATATAGCATCCGCATGTTCGAGATATTTGGCGTAAAAATCTATCTATTCGAGATTTCAGTGTTGCATTTGCGGCTTTAATTTTCAAATAATTATTCTTTATATGACCGAATTGAATCATTTCGATATGCATAAAAACAACAAACATAGATTCCCAACCATAAACGAATTCATTGAAATCAGGTGCATATGGGGGGCATGACCACTTTCTTTGATAATTTGGACAGCCAGATTCACACAAACAATCGAATTTCTTCTTATCGGTATAACATTCAACTTGACAAGGACTAATTTGGGCTATTTCAAGAATTATCTCTTTTTTCCCACTTGGTGTTGAAACAGAATACATAGCATTTGCATTCATATTCAATTTGTTAAGCCCATGAAGAATTCGCCTTTTCTCCATGTGTCTGCTTGCCATTTATCCGCCTCATTATTACTCGCGTCGAATACTTTCCAATTAACATCGAAATTTAGTTGCCCGCTTAACCCTTTAAAGAAATCCTCCCCAAATACTTGGTTTTTTGCTTGGTTTCCTGAATACTCAATTTCGCCTTTTAGTGTAGAGGCACTATCGTTTGGAATTGTTAAGCTTATCTTAAGTCTAATGTTTGGCGCGCTGTCATACACAATTGAAAACTCCCTTAAAAAGGAAAAATCGCGTTTTATTGTATCTTGTCCGTCTCTAAAGATTATTACATAATACATAGCTTGGTCTCTAAGCTGCAACAAGAGTTTTTCAACTGAATTTGAACCTTTTTTCTCCGGGATTCTCACACTTTCACTTACCTCGCACTTATGTGAAATATGCGTTAAATCAGGTGAAATATTAAATATCGTTTCGCCAGGTTCATACTCTATTCCGGAAGGAATATAGAGTTCTGATATGTATTTTCGTCCCCATTCTTGTGTGTTATCGGCAATAATGAGAAGGAACGCAAATGATCCCATATACATATGATAGACGTCTGCGCATGTGTGTGAAGCGATTGCTCTTAGAATCTCTCGCCTGATGTAAAATTGGCGACGATCTTCCGGATCAAATTTATAATCTTCATTTATGTTGTAGTCAGATTCAAGAAAATACGTAAGCAGCTTATATATAATAAGTGTACTTATAATACCATGTTCTGTTTTTTCGAGTGATTTTTGAAATTTAAAATAATATTTGGGTTGAAGACGAGCCACATATTTCTTGATTTCATCCCCATTATCACCAGTCTTCTCACCCCCATTATCATCAGTCTTCTCACCCCCATTATCATCAGTCTCCGTCCCAGAATAAACCATTTTAGAACTCATCAAGCGAACGATAAAATCATTCATGTAGTTTTGAACACCGTGAAATGACAAATCCATCGAAATGTCCGGATTGGTTACAAACGTGGAAACCATGGAGCGTGTGGCGCCTATAATATCTTTTGCCTTCTCAAGCGGGTAACCCAAATCGTGTGTTAACGCAATTATTGTCCATATACATAAAACTTCTGCATAATTCAATTCAACTGTTTCTTTTTCTCTAATAGCCACAAGTTTTAAAAATGCGCCATTGTTCTTTACCATACATTCAATGCCAGACAACCAGGTTCTGAAAACATGTATGACGTGATCTCGATAGTATTGACCTGAGCCATACAACATATTTTCGAATTTTTTATATTTTTTATAATACTCATTCAAGTCATCCATACCATAAGCTTTTGGTTTTTTCCCGTCATTTTTCATAAATGGTTCTCTTTTGTCATAATACCTGAGACATTTAATTGACTTAGATATTAATAGGAACCATAGATTATCTATATTGTGGGAATAACGAAAAATTTCATAATCATCGTCGTCATCACGAATTGAATCATGGAGTTCATAGATTAGTTCTATTACCTCAGTATCAAGAGGGTGATCGAATGTAAAAGCGTCAAATAGCTGTTTAGTTTCCTGAGAAAGACATGAAGACATCATACTTTTGTCTTCATTCATAATAAATACCTCCGGCTGAATTTATTAAATGCTGCCCAATGCAAGTTTCGCAATTGCCAGTACATGAATACTCTCTTGATAAATTGCGCACAGTCTTCAAATAGTCGGATTCCTGATAAATTTCAAGCAACGACCTTTTGTATATACTATCAGGCCTTATGTTTGCAAAGAAATTTGTCATACGCTCATTTTTAAACACTTCACATGGATATACATAGCCGTCGTACTTTATGTTCAGCTTTCCGTTTGCCGCTTCACATTTATGGCAGGATTGATTAGTCGATAATGGCACACCGATACGAATGTCAATTTTAGATTGTTGCTTTAGCGTTTCCAGTTTTGTTTTTAATGCCAGTGTTTCTACATCCGTTAAGGCAATTTTAGAGGCATTCTCCTGTGCGCGGCCATGCAGAACCAATCTTAAAAAACTGAGTTTAGAAATATTTAGTTCTTTGCATAGCTCAACAACGGCATGCACTTCGCCGATATTCATTTTCATTGGAACAAAATGTGCTTCCGTAGTAATGCCACAACCATCAGCATTTCGAACAGATTGCTTCATTTTTTCAAAGCAATCTGTTGTTCCCGTGATTTTATTGTATGTATTTGGCGCTGCCGCTTCAATATTAAAAATAAGTTTGGTCACTTTTGAGGATATTTTGCATAGCAAAGCACTGTCGATTGAAGCCTTCTGGCTGTTTTCATCCAATACAACGCCGCTTGTATAAATATAAGTTTGCATGCCAAGCGACGTAATAAATTCAACCATATCTGCGATGCGAATGTGCAAAAAGGGTTCTCCTCCGGATATGCAAATTGTTTTTACTCCTAAGTTATTCGCGTCTATAACAACATCAACAAATCGATCATAATCCAAGACTTCAGAACAATTTTCATCCGAAAAAGAAGAACAATGCAAACAATTGTTTGGACACTTCCTGATGATTTCTATTGATACTTCTTTAATTATAATAGACACCTCCAACATCGAATAATGATAACTGTTCAAAACCAATTTGTTTGCTGTCATCCGAATCGCGATCTTCTAACTCGCTATCATAGAATTGCATTAATTCTCCTTTCGGCAACGAACACAAATCTTCAACCTTATCCACCGGCAATCTTACATTATCATAAAATTCCGCGAAAGATTCTCTGTCTGTTACTTGGCTGCTTATTTGAATACCGATTTTTCGAGGTTTTTCATCTGCTATTACATCGTCTAACGGCTCCCTTTTTTTCCAACCGCGGGAGCTTATACTTTGATGTAGTGAAGTCTGCTTTTCGGCGTCAATAAGACCTGTATGTCCGCAATGCATAACCATTGAAGAAACAGAAACTCTCCAGACTTTTTTCAATCTAATTAGTTCGTCTATTTTAATGTTTCGAGAAATGAGAGATCCTTCAAACCCACCAATCGGCATGAGGAAATATTCCGCAAAAATGTGCGCTTCATTCTCTAAGTTCATGTCGCGCTCATCATAATCAAAATCAAATTTATCACTATGCAAAACCATATGTCCGAGTTCATGAGCTAAATTAAAGCGATGCCTGACCGCCGTTCCTTTGTTATTGTTAACCACAATAACAGGCGTACCGTTGATAACTCTCGAATAGCAGTCCGCTTTCAATTCAGGCAGCGTTATAGAAAAAATATTAAAGCCTCGTGATTCCAGAAGCTCTGTCATGTTATCAATGGGATATGTCCCGAGTCCCCAACGCCTTCTGAGATCCATTGCCTTCTCGGAAATAGACAAAGCACTATCGTCCGGGTAATCAAAAACTTCGTCAGAATGGTTTTTGATACCTAGTAAAATTTCATATCCCCATTTATTTTCAATGCAAACTCTATTTTTAAGCTTTTTGTTTTCAGAACCTCGAAGCACAAATGCTGAAGTCCTGTTGTTGAAAACAATGCTATCCTTAAAAAAATATTTATTTGGAACATTAAATATGCGCGACATATTGCGTATTGCTTCAATTGGCGGTGCGCTTTTACCATCTTCATATTTCGAAACCATCTGCTTCGTAATGCCCAATACGGTAGCCAACTGCTCCATAGTCAGTCCACGAACAGCACGGATTTCTGTTAAGCGCTCATTATTAAATCCAGGCACAAGTTTCCCTCCTCTCAATACTTCTGTATCATATGCGAAAATCTAAAATTTGTCAACCTCAGAGTCAACCGAAATTTCAATTATTGCAATTTTGTCAACCAACATAACTTATTCCCTCATTTTGTGAAGCGCATGGTTTTCGTGGCAATATTTTCACAAAACGCCCGGTCGTGCTCAACAAAGAGCAGTGTCGGCAGATACGCCAGAATCAATTCTTCAATCTGTATCCTGCTCAGTATGTCGATGTAGTTGAGCGGTTCGTCCCATACATACAAGTGAGCCTGTTCGCACAAACTCCGCGCTAAAAGCACTTTTTTCTTCTGCCCCGCACTGTAATCCCTCATGTCTTTCTCAAATTGTACGCGGGAAAAATCCAGCTTGCGCAATATGGTCTTGAACAACGTCCCGTCTATGCCCTGCCAGCGGGCGTATTCGTCCAAAGCTCCGGCAAGAAAGGATGCGTCCTGCGGCACATAACTGACAATAAGGCGGCTCCCCACTGTGACCGCGCCGCTGTGTGAGAGGCTGTGCGGGGTTCTATGTGGGACGCCGCTACGTGGAGCGTCGCTGTGTAGAGCGCCGCTTTGTGGGGTGGTGCTTTGCGGGGCGTCGTTGTATGGGGCGCCGCTTTGTGGGGCGGTGTATGGGGCGCCGTTGTATGGGTCGCCGATGTCATATGGGATGTCGTGTGGGGCGCCGCTGTATGGGATGATGCTGCATGGGGCGCTGCTGTCCGGGATGCTGTGCAGGGAGCCGCTATGTTGGGTGCTGTTGTATGGGATGTCGTGTGGGGCGGTGCTTTGCGGGACGCCGCTTTGTGGGGCAGTTCTTTGTGGGGCGCCGCTTTGTGGGGCGGTTCTTTGTGGGGCGGTTCTTTGTGGGATGCTGTTGTATGGGGTGTTGTGCGGGGCACTTTCACCACAAATCAGTTTCAACAGGCTGCTTTTACCGCACCCGTTGCCGCCCACAAGAGCTACGCGTTCGCCTTGCTCCAGAGTGAAACTCATATCGCGGAAAACTGTGTCACCGCCGTAGGCGATCGAAAGATTTTCGATCGACAGTAAACGGGACGCGTGATACTGTAGCGGATGTAGTTTCAGCGGTTCGGAGTTTTCGACGTTGTGGAGCAATTTTGATTTATTGCGTACAGCTTCCTGTTGGCGTTTTTCAGCTGACATGGAGCGCTTCATCATCTTGGCGGCTTTATGTCCGATGTACCCTCTGTCGGCGCTGAGGCCTGATTTGAGCGGTTGGTTTTTACTTTTTTCCACCTTGTCAGACCATTCCGCCGTCTGCCGCGCTACGGCTTTAAGCCGAGAGATATCCTTTTTTAACCGTTCGTTTTCCGCCATTTCATACTCATCTTGCATTCTCTTATTACGCTGCCATGATGAAAAATTGCCACTTTGTATCTCGATATTCGCGCGGTTGATCGACAGGATATGGTCTACGCACTCGTCTAAAAACGCTCGGTCATGGGATACGAGAATAAAGCCGCTTTTTCCATATAAATATCGCGCCGCCATTTCACGTCCAGCCATATCCAAGTGATTGGTCGGTTCGTCAATTAGATGAAAACTGTTCTCCCGCAGGAATAATCCCGCCAGTAACGCTTTGGTCTGTTCACCGTTTGACAGGGTTGCGAATGGTCGATACAGGGCATCATCAATTACTGACAACAGCGATAGTTCCCTTTGGATTTTCCACAGCGGCGCGTCGGGCACGATTGTGGTTAGAATGTCCAATGTGTTTTGCATTGGGTTTGCGACGAGGTACGGAAAATAATCGAAAGAAACACTGGCTGTGATAGTCCCGCTGTACTCGTGGCGTCCCATCAACAGTTTGAGGAGGGTTGTCTTACCCCGTCCGTTGCGTCCGCAGAATCCAAGCCTCCAGTCAGTGTCGAGACAAAATGAAGCATCGGTAAATATATTGTCATAACTGCCTTCATAGGCGAATGTCAGATGCGAAACACTAATAAGTGACATAAAAAATCCCTTTCCTGTCGGAAAAGGATCGTAAACACGTACAAATGCAAACAGACTAAATCTGCTCGCTTTCGGATGTACACGCCAGTCCAATTCCAACACAAACCAAGCCCTAATGAGCTATGAGTAAAGCATGTCGGAAATCAAACTAACGAATCATCCTTACACCTCGCCTTTTTTTAATAAAATCAAGCATATTCGATAAAATCAGCATAGCAGAATATCAGGCGAAATGCAATAATTATCCCCCCTATACATCACTCCTCCGTCAGTCCTCCGTCCAAAACAAGATTAACTATATCACTTTTGGACGCTTAATCAATCAATAATTTGCTTTTATTAAAATGATGCGTCCAAAATATGCTATATTGTGTGTGTTTTGGACGTGTCACGACAAAATGCGACAAAATGCAAGACACGGAAGTATGTATACGCGCGTGAAGTATTCATATTCTTATGCTACAATATATTTGGAAAGCAGATCAAAACAAGGGAGAGATATCTATTATGTGTAAAAAAGCAATGTTGATTATCTTTGCTTTAACTTTTGTATTAACGTCAGTACTAATGTCAGTCGGTGTTCCAGCTTTCGCGGCTACGGCAAACCCCACTTCTTCGGCTGTGTTTGTGGATGGGCGGAATATAGCTTTTGACGCATATCTGATCGATGGTTTCAACTATTTCAAGCTGAGAGATTTAGCCTATGCCCTAAACAGCACGGCAAAACAGTTTGAGGTGGGATGGGACGGCGTGAATAACTTTATCTTGCTTACTAGCGGTCAGTCCTATTCTTCGGTGGGCGGCGAAATGACCGGCAAGGGTGACGACACAAAAGAGGCGACGCCCACTGATTCAAGAATTTACCTTGATGGCGGGGAAGTACAGTTTGCGGCTTACTACATCGACGGTAACAACTATTTCAAATTGCGCGATATCGGAGAAGCCTTTGACTTCGGCGTAGACTGGGACGGCGAGAAGGACACGGTCGTCATTAACACAAGCAAGGGTTACACGCAGCCAACCGATAGCGACGGACAAGTCACAACTAATGACAGCAACAGAACCTCCTCAAATACCTCAAAAGATAATGGTGATAATGGTGAAAACAATAATAATGGAGCAAATATAGCTAACGATATAGATAATGAAGTTTTGATAATCCAGGAGCTTGTTAATAAAATCAATAACATGCATTTGATAGAGGATGATATCGAATCATATGTTTATTATGAAGAGCCAACAACCAATCGATGGTACAAAATTGTTGCACGGCTTGATGAGTACGGACCAACAGAAAGATTTTTAGAGAGAGACCAAGTCTGTGAGTGGTACTTTGATTATGACGAGACGCCGGACCGCTATACGACATTAAGACTGGCATATATACATGGGGGCGGTTTTGAAGAAAGATACTATTACAAAGAACGTAAATTGATACGATATATTAATTCTGATGGGACTACATTTGATTTTCATTCAGAAACAGAAATACCCGCCGAGCTGCTTTTGAAGTCAAGTGATATAAATTTGCAAGCAGAATTAATGTTTACTAATTAAAACCTGAAAACTATTCCTGCTTTCTCTTAAGAAAGTGCAAAAATCCTGGTTTTAATCCTGGTTTTAATCCCGGTTTTAATCCCGGTTTTAATCCCTGTTTTAATCCCTGTTTTAATCCCGGTTTTAATCCCGGTTTTAATCCCGGTTTTAACTCCGCCGTTAACATTCCGGTCACAATCAGTATACATCCGACAGCTACATAGATCGTCAACTTATCAGTATTCCCGCTGTTATTTGGCACCAATAACGCAAATATGATTGCAAATACCGGTTCAGATGAGAATATCAGGGCAGTTTTTGTCGGGGTCGTGTCCTTTTGTACGATCGCCCACAAAGTGTACCCCAACGCGGTTCCCAACACACCCGTGATAAGTATTGTCATAACGACAGCCGTATTGAGTGCAAACCCCTCAAACCCCGTAATCCACCACATAAACGTAAATAGGATGGCGCAGGTCGCAAATTGCAGCATTGACAGCACTCTGGGCTCCGACCTCTCGGAAAAAAAGCTGATTGACAATATATGCACCGCGCACAGTATGGCGCAGCCAAAGGTTAAAATATCCCCAAAGTTGATGGATGAAAATGAAAACTCGCTCAATGTCGCCATACCTATCGCGGCAAGCGTCACGCCAACCACTGAGTATGCGTCAGGGGCTTTCTTCAGAATAAGCGCCGACATTATGGGCACGATAATGACAGCCAATCCGGTAATTAGAGATGATTTTGCCACGGTCGTGTACAAAAGCCCCTGGACCTGAAGCGACATATATGTAAACACCAGCGCCCCGCACGCGGCGCCACCGGCAAGGCTCTTTCGATTGATGAACTTTATCCGCCTGAAATTCACACCGGCCATAACTACTGAAGCAACGGTGAAACGAATCGAAAGAAAAGCAAATGTTGGCATATAATCCAGAGTGTTTTTCATCAGAATAAATGACGACCCCCATACAACGGTGACCGCCAGTAGCAATAAATCCGCCCTATGTTGCTTATTCACAGTATTAATTCCTTCCTACCCTCTGTCTTTCAGAATTGACATCAGTATAACACAGGACATAGTGAATAAAAAGTCAAATAGTACGCCGGCGTCAAGCGTCAGGCGCCGGTGTCAGGCGTCAGGCGCCGGTGTCAGGCGTCAGGCGATGTTAGGCGTCAGGCGTCAGGCGCCGGTGTCAGGCGTCAGGCGTCAGTGTCAGGGGCAATGTTAGGCGGTGTCAGGCGTCAGGCGCCGGTGTCAGGCGATGTTAGGCGGGCTGTATGTGCGAAGCCGGAAGCTGACGGGTTTCAATGTCGGCGTGGGTCATGCGGCGCCATTGAAATCTTTCATTAGGATTTTATTCTTCTGCTTTGTTTTCAGTGGCTTGCGCCATTTTTTCATATTTTATGCTATACTATATTTTGGAAAGAAAAATCTAATTTCACAGACGAAGAATTCCCTGCTTTAGGAAATAGCCGGTATGTGAACCTGACTATAAGCGGAACGGAGCGCTATCCAGTAGGTTTTAGGCTGTGAATCATTGTTTGCAAGAATGTCGTTACGGTGGAAATCAATGAATATCGAACTATTTAGCAAACCAACATGCCATGAGAAATCGGCGCAAAATATAGCGCAAAGCAAAACATGTAACACTGCGTGTAACACAGCGCAAAAAATATCACGAACCATGCTCCGAAACAGAGCGCAAAACACGGCGCAAAATACTCCCTGTCATTGCATCCGTTGGCTTCAGTTCACTTTTTTATACAACGGGCGCACAGAAGGCGCCCGGATATCGTGTGCCTTGAATCTCACCGTCCTTTTCATGCTTGTCATATTGTCGTTGCTTCTTTGCTCCTGTTCAGCCGCATATGAGACGACACGGGAGCAATTTACGACGCCAGAACAGGAGCAATATTCGACGTCCACACAGGAGCAATTTGCTGCGCCGGAGTGGGAGCAATTTGCTATGCCGGAACAGGAGCAATCTGCGGCGTCGGAGCAGAAGCAATTTGCGACGTCGGAGCAATGGCAGTTTACAACGCCGTTCGCGCAGGAGACGTTGTTTGAGCAAGAAGAAGCGCCTTTCGTTTTCCTCTTCATGAGCGATACGCAACCCGACCCGCAGGTCGGGGACTATGGTGGATTAAATGCGCTTCTGACACAGGCGTTGGCTCATTTTGACGGCGAAAATAAGCCCGGGCTTATGCTGTTGGGAGGCGACACAGTTAATGACGGTTCTGACGAAAGTGAATGGGCTAGCTTCTGGCAGGCCGTCGGCGCTTCACTCGATGGCATACCAATAGCTGCCGCAGTTGGCAATCATGACAACAAAACGCTGATTGCCGAGCAGTTTACGTGGCCGGACGCCGCTCCTGTGCGACCAGGACAGGGTTTCTTCTATTCCTTTGATATGAATGGGGTTCACTTCACTGTGCTGGACAGTAACATATTGGGCGCCGCAAACGAAGAGGATATTGTATGGCTTGAGGCCGATTTGAGCAGTCAAACCGCGATGGAGGCGGACTGGCGAGTTGTACTGTGCCACCACCCGTTCTTTCCGGCGGCAAACATTCCCAAAGATGTAGCGCGGGCGCAAACAATGCGTGAAAACTTTTTACCGACATTGGAACAATTCGGCGTCGATCTTCTGTTGGTCGGACATCAACATATGTATTCGCGGAGTTTGCCTATGTCCGGCGGAGGACAGACGCCGAGGGGTATTGTTCAAGTAATGGCGGCGTCAGGCGATAAGGCCGATTACACGCCTGAAACGGATCAGTCTTATCTGGCGGTAACTGCGCCAGCGCCCAATTTCGCGCTTATATCGGCGAACGACGATACTCTTACGGTCACAGCATATGGCTCAAGCGGAGAAGTCATAGACTATTTTTCATTGTCAAGGATTTCTGAGGGGGCGGACGCGGCAGACGCAACGGACATGGTGAGCCGGTAGGCGCGGTGAGCGCGGCGGTCAAGGCAAAAACGGTGATCTCGGCGGTCGGGCAGACACGGCGGACGTAGCAGGCGCGGTGAGCGCAATGGACGTAGCGGACGTAGCAGGCGCGGCGGATGAGGCTGAAGGCGCTGATATTTCAAAATAAGCGAGATGGGAGGAATAGTTAATTGGTTCGGCGTTTGACTAACAGAAAAATCCTGTTGTCAGTTCTTATTGGGCTGACGCTCTTGTTGGCGCTTGTTTCGGCGCTCCTCACGCAGGCGTTGCACTCCCAAAAAGCCGTGCCATTCAGCGCCGGAGAAGCCGCTATACTGGCGCAGATAGCCGGAATATCACCGGACGAGTTTATGGACATCACCGTTGAAGCGCTCAGCCGCGAGCGCAAAGAAAAATTCCCCGCAGTCAGCTCAGTCTCACGCACAAATGATGGGATTTATGGTTTCATTTGTCGGCCCATCGCTTACAACGGACCTGTTACACTGGCGCTGGTTATAGACTCAAGAAGCGGTTTGAGCCTTGGCATGCGCATAATAGAGCATGAAGAAACCGAGCATTATGTTCGTGATATTGAAAACGATTGGTTTACTGATCGTTTTGCCGGAAAGAGCTCTGAGCAGTACTTACAGCCGTCTCGCCTGGAAGCGCACAGCGACTTGGATATAGTAGCCATTACAGGCGCGACAGTTACGACTGAAGGGATAATTAACGGCGTCAACGCAGCTTTTGGGGTTTTCAGGGAATTTGTCCTGGACGAGGATGCGCCTGCCGTCCCCTATATGGTTCGATATAAGCCAGGCGTAGGCGCAGACGTAGGCGTAGGCACAGACGCAGACGTAGGCATGGGCGCCGCAGACGTAGGCATGGGCGCCACAGACGCAGACGTAGGCGCAGATGCAGACGTAGACGCAGACGTAGGCATGGGCGGCGGCGCCCGCAGCGGCATGGGCGCCACAGACGCGGACGTAGGTGCAGACGCAGACGTAGGCATGAGCGCAGACGGACCGGAAGAAACCGGTCTCCTGGCAGTACGCGTTTACGGCGTCGTACTGGGAGAAATCTCTCTTGAAGAAATCAAAGAGTTGCCGTCATACAGACGCGCCATGAGCATACACTCTTCAAGCGGCGTCACGCGACATGATTTCAGGGGCGCTTTATTGTCCGACGTCCTCGATCTGCTCGACCTGACCCTGAAGGAGCGTTACCTGTGGCTGCGTACTGTTGGTGTTGATGAATATATGTCGGATATTAGCATGGACGAAGTACGAAAAGAGAACGCTGTCTTTTTGATGTACGAGGACAATGGCGAACCGCTTCCTAAAAGAGACGGAACGCCCGGCGCAATGCGCGTCGTTGTGATAGACGATATGTTCGGGCAGCGCTTTACAAATTATCTTTTCGAACTCGTTTTAGAGGGGGAGGTAAATTCATGAAACGTATACCGCTAAAAGCCATTCTTTCAAGTCTTATGCTTTTTAACGTGTTCCTGCTGGCGGTGAGCGGCGCCATGCTGTATTTTGGGCAAACAGGCTTGATTTTGGGGATACGGCGCTCGCTCCTGCTTAAACTCCATGTCGGCGTTTCACTTCTTTTCCTGCTTTTTTGCGCCCTTCATTTATTCCTGAATTTCAAACTTTATAGGACAGAGCTGAAAAAGTTGTTTAGGTATAACGACAAGCGCTAACTTTCAATGTGGGCTTCGCCCAAAGCCCAACGGCGCCGGAAGTAAATCCCGTATCCCTCCCCTCACGCGAGCTCTGTCCGCGCACCGCGCTATTCTCGCGGCGATTGGCGACTTAATCCTTCAACGACTTGTTTTTATTCGCATTCTTGGGGACTAAGTTGCCAATGCGGGCTCGCTCGTAGGACCCGCAAATGAAATACGGCTAAAAGCGGGGCTTAATTCTCATTTTGTTGTGATAATTGCGGTATTTGTTGCGCCGTCCCATTCCACTACCCCGCCAAATGCTTCCGCCACAAACCGCAACGGGGCAAGCGTCCGCCCGTCAACGATCATACCTGGTTGGTCTATTGGAATCACATTGCCGTTTACCGTCGGGGACAGACTGCCAATCGTTAGTACAACAACAATGCCGCCTTTTGTTGCAGTGACTGTCTGCGTGGTGTTGTTCCATTCGACCTTTGCGCCCATTTCCTCAAAAATTGCTCTGAGGGGAACAAGCGTCCTGTTATTTATTATCGTCGGTGGAACATCAAATGATAGAGTTTTTCCGTCAAGAATTACTCTGGGGGTATCCTCGGCGCCTGTTGAATCGAGCGTCGGCGTTTGTGCGGGCATCGGAGCCGGTGTGGGTGATGGCCTTGACGCGCGCGCAGGCGTGGGCGACAGTGGGCGGGTAGAGGTCTGTGCGGGAGCTGCGGAAGAAGAGCCAGGCACAGTTCCGTTTGCGCTGTTCAATGTGGCGGGCGTAAAGCTTAACACTTCACTGTTGATAAAGCCTGAAGCTACTGCAATAGCCTTGACGCGAACGTCGCCCGCAGCCGTAAACGGCGCGTTCAATTCAGGCTGCCATTGCGGCGCGCTTATATTGTACATCTTGCTGTTTACCGTGGGCGTGGCGCCATCAGTGGTATAATACACCTTTGCGCTGGCTTGGCCGCTTTTGAGCGTGACCTCATACCGACCGTCGGATAGTTTTTTCACTGACGCCTCGGGCGGAGGCAATCTGGGCGCCGGGTCTCTTGTCACAGTTATGGTTCGTACCGATTGCACAAAGCCAGCCGTAGTCTGCTCCTGTTCGGCGAGCTGACCGAAAATCAATCTTATATCCGTATCATCCATGTCAGAAAAACTCCGCTCGCCCAGCTTGAACGCCAGGATGGCAGGCACTGCGGATTTTACCCCCTCAAAGGTGTATCGCTCTCTCAATAAATCTGAAAGCAGAAAAGTCATGTTATAGCCGGCGCTACCATCCATTTCAGGCGCTGTCGCCACATTGACGGTTGTGGCGTTGCTCTTTAGCCCAGCCAGCCTCAACAACTCAGCCAACGCCACTCCCCTGGCATAGTATGTGCGTTTTGACGGCCACGTATTCCAAGCGCTGTAGGCATTTTGCGAGATATACCCATTCATTGCCTTTATTTCATCTATGGTAAATCTAGTTTCACGCTCTACGCCGTCTCCGGTTATAACTAGAGTTTGCAACGTCGCTTGCACTGACAGTACCGGACTTATCGCAGACACTGCCGCTTGCGCTGTCAGTACAGGGCTTATTGCAGACACCGCCGCTTGCGCTGTCACAGCCGGAGCAAATGTATGTAATAACACAATCAACGTCAACGCCACCGCCACCGAAGCCACAGCCGCTGTCTCTACCGCCGCTGTTGCCACAGCATTTGCCACATCCGCTATCGCTTCTGCCGCTGTTGCCACAGCATTTGTAACACCCGCTATCGCAATTGCCGCCGTTGCCACAGCATTTGCCACGGCAGTCGACACAGCATTTGCCACAGCAGTCGCCGCAGCAGTCGCCGCAGTCTTGAGCACTACTTTTGGCGCGGTCTTGAGCACTACTTTTGGCGCGGTCTTGAGCACTGTTTTTGGCGCGGTCTTGAGCACTGTTTTTGGCGCTGCAACTGCTACCCAAACTGCCTTTTTTATAAATTTTATCATTTATGACACCTCTTTTGATAAAAATATGCAGTGCCAGAGAAACTCAAATGGAAATCGGCTTTTTGTTATACAGGCTGATTCCTCAAACGTCGTTGCCAGCATCGCCAATATAACCCTTTGTGTTGCTATCGCACCTATTTTAACACAAAAGCGTAGCCCCAAAAAGCCAAAAAGAAAAGAGCCCGGGATTTGTCATAAACCCCAGACTCTTTATTACTAAATCAACCTTGCGGATGCAACATCACACGCTTACTTAATTAATCTTGCGGATGCAACATCACGCGCTTACTAAAAACTACCTTACGAATGTAGCATTACGAGAAGAACAAGAACAGGAATGAAAACATATTCATTACAGTCGACCATGCAAGGCCAACCCAAGATATAACTGCAGAACCCATTAACTCCAACCCCTTTCAATTTAGATTAGCAAATACTCCGCCTGTCGATTTACGGCTGAAGGAACCCAAAAAGATTTCCCTGAAGAGTCGCAAATACTGTTAGCAAATAATCCGCTATATTCGATATTACACATATCCATAATGATGGAAGCATATGTATACCCCCTTCTGGTTATACTGATTAAATGCATTTAAGTAATGTTTTGTTCTTTATGAGAAGAACAAGAACAAGAAAGAAAACATATTCATTACAGTCGACCATGCTAAGCCAACCCAAGAAATTAATGCAGAACCCATAATCTCACACTCCTTTCAGTTTTGATTAACAAGTTTTATACTTGATTAACAAGTATTTTACCCGTTGCTTCACGGTTGTTGACCGAATAGAGAAAAATTGCCTTGAAGAATCGTGAATACTGTAAGCAGATAATTCGCTATATTGTTTATTACATTAATCCACAATGTTGGGAACATAATAAAACCCTCCTTTCGCATTATACTTTTTTAATGCACTTAACTGCCGTATATCATTATGAAAAGAATAATGCCAAGAAAGAAAACATGTTCATGACTGTGGCCCATGCTAAACCCACCCATGATATTAACGCTGAACCCATTAATACTCACTCCTTTCAATTCTGATTAATTAATATTATATCTACATCTAACGAATTTACGGCTCTACCGGCGGTTGACCGAACAGTGAAAAATTGCCTTGAAGAATCGTGAACACTGTAAGCAGATAATTCGCTATATTATTTATTACATTAATCCACAATGTTGGGAACATATCGTAACCCCCCTTTCTCATTATATTTTTATACATTTACTGCTTTAACTTTAACTCTCGCCCTTTTCAATGCTGGTCAACTAACATCATCTTAGTACGCCTGACGAGCAAGAGAAAAAGCAAAAGCCACTATTTGATACGAATGCAAACCCTGACATTAGGAAATTCGTTATACCATATCCTACGCCACTCCACATTGGAAATTGAAAAAACATATATAAACCTCCTTCTGCATAATTACTTTAAGTGTATCTAATTGCTTTCCGTCATTATGCGAAGAATAAAAACAAGAAAGAAAACATATTCATTACAGTTGACCATGCCAAGCCAACCCATGATATTACCGCAGAACCCATTAACTCCACCTCCTTTCAATTTTAATTAACAAAAAAACTATAAAATTCGATTCGATTCATGGTTAAGCGCTAGTAGGCAAATTACCTTGAAGAATCGCTAACACAGCAAGTAGATAATTTGCGATAGCTTCAATTACTGCTACCCACAAGTCTGCTAACATAATGTAACCCTCCTTTCCATATTCAATGTCTTTGAGTCCACACAATTGCTGTCAATTACACTGCGATAGACAAACCTATAGAAAAGAGAACATGTTTATCGCAGACGCTCACGCCAAGCAAACCCATGCTTATGCGCCGAGCCTAGACACATACCCCTACTATTCAAATTAATAATCCAATTTTTCCTTCGCCGCGCGCCTTGGAAGAATTTAGAAGCTATGGTCCTGGAGTTTCGCGAAAAAATGAATAAACGTGAGTAAATGTGAGTAAATATTTCGCGATGCTGTTAATTACGTTAATCCATAGCATTTAGCAATATAATCTTCTATACTCTAATATATTACCAAATGGATATTAGCACGTTGGTAAATGCTTGTCAATACTTTTTCATTAAAAAATCACGATAAAGTTATATTATTTTAAACTTCAATGGTTTTATTGCACAAGATATGACAATTCTTGGGAATCCATTATTTGCCAGAACGTTTGAGCCTGGATGATTCTCCCGCCGCAAATATGACAAAACTACTATTGCACAAACAAAAAACAGGGCAAGCCCTTGAGATTGCGGGCTTGCCCTGCTCAGCTACTATGAGCCGCGCGTTAAGCTACACGCTAAAACGAACGGGTGAACCAGAGAAGGTTGCCTATCGTGTTATATACATACATCGTAAACCGCGCAAGCGGCGCGCCAAACATTAAATCTGCCCACATATCAATTAACCCCTTTCAGTGTATTTACATTTGATACGTATTCTATTACCTCAAATCTATCATTATGAGAAGAACAAGAACAAGAAAGAAACCATGTTCATTACAGTCGCCCAAGCTAAACCAACCCATGATATTAACGCTGAACCCATTGACTCTCACCTCCTTCAATTTTGGTTGATGAGTATTAAACCTTTTAGTTTACGGTTGCTGCGTGAATAGAGAAAAATTGCCTTCAAGAACCGCAAACACTGTAAGCAGATAATTCGCTATATTATTAATTACATTTATCCACAATGTTGGAAACATATTCACTCCCCCTTTCATTTTTATTTTTCATACATTCATTAACATTTTTTGTTTCTATACAGCACTAAAGCCAATATAAAACATATTCATAGCAGCTGACAACTTTAACTACACCCATGCTACAAAAGCCAAGTAAATTCGATGCCCCTACATATTCAGATTATAACTACAATTTTCCTATGCCGCGCGCCCCGGAAGAAAATTAAGAAGCTATGGCCCTGGAGTAACGCAAAAAAGTGAGAACCTGAATTGCGATGTTATTAATTATGTTATCCATAGCGCTAGTAACATATCATATATCCCCAATATATTACCAAAAGGATATTAACACTTTAATATTTGTTAGTCAATACTTATTTATTAAATAATCACGATAAAATTGTATTTACCGAAACTTCGGTGGTGACTGTTACACAAAATTTGTCAGTTCATAGGAACCTGTCATTTACTAAAATATAAGGTAGTTATAACTACAATGCCATGGGATTGATTATCTTCAGCGTCACTGTTGAGCGAATAGAGGTGAATAGGTGGGTAAATCAGTGGTGAACCGATGGCGAATCGGTAGGTGAATTGGTGGTGAATCGGTTGCGGATCCGTGGCGCCGCCGTCTGCGCGCCGCACATTCGCGAAGCGTTTGCAACTTAATCCTTCAACAACTTACTTTTATTAGCGTTCCTGGGGATTAAGCGCTATATTCCTGGGGATTAAGCGTTAAATTTCTGTGGATTAATTTAAATTCCTTTGTTATAATGTTTATTATTGACTTGATCCCCAGAACCTCTGGGTTGTGGGCGAAGCCTACATTGGTTTTCAGATAGATTGAATAATGATTGGCAAAGCAATAGAAGACGTATTCAGTTGTTCATTGAGAGAATTAATATTTGATATATTTTTATGCTCCGAAGTTTGCATTTCTACATGTCACAGATTTATGCGACACACGAAAGCACGCCGTTAGGGTGTGACGGGAAACCGTCATGTCTCCCATTGTGGATAAGGACTATCTCTGGCAGGTTTCCAAATTAACACATTGCGGCTTACTCTTCAAATAGGAGTAAGCATTTTTTATTGAAACAATTAATAAGAAGAGAGGAAAATTAATGATGTCGAACAATTCAATGAAATCGACGATCGGCTCAGGGAAGATATCGGCAAACTCAGGGAAGGCGCATGCCGGCTCAGGGAAATTGTTGGTCAGCCCAGGGAAGATGTCGGTCAGCTCAAGAAAAATGCCGATGGGCTCTGGGAAGGCGCCGGTGGGCTCGGGGAAGATGTCGGCGGACTCGGGGAAGGCGCCGACGGGTTCATGGATATTGCCTGTCAGCCCGAAAAATTCAGCAGTAAAAAAGGTCATTTCATGTCTGCTGGTTCTGGCGCTGGCGGCGGGAATCGGCCTGCTGCCTACCGGCTTTGTTGACCAAGCCCAGGTACAGGCTGCCGCGCCGGCAACCACATGGACGCCGGTCACTCAACAGCCCGCTTTAGTTGTGACGGGAACGGGGATCCTCGGCGGCGACTATCCCGCCGAAGACCTTACTGCCGCCATTGCAAATGAAAGATCCTATACAATGGAGGATCTGGTCGCAATGGAAGCGGCGGAGTATTTCCTGTACTCATTTCGAAACGCGGCCGGTTCTGACAGGGTTTATAAGGCGAAAGGCGTGACGCTGGAGAGCTTATTTGTTAATACCGCCTTTACAAGCGACAAGTACACAGATTTTACTGTAAAGGCTATCGAGCCTCCACAGACGTATGTGGTAACCTTTGACCCCGATTACGCCGGCGCTCTGTCAGGGCCTGATTCAGTGGGGTTTTACATCCCAAGGTATTACTTTCCCGAAGCCACGGGCATCCAGGTTCCGGTTATCGTAGCGACAAAATCCCATAATTATGGAAACAATAATCTAGGAATCCCCACTGATGCTGAAGTGGACGAAAGGTCGTTAGAGGTCCCACTACTCATAGCAGGGCAACTGACGGAAGGTCAGGTAAACAGCCCATTGTTCAACGATGCGACGCGAATGATCCTCGTCGGCGACGAGTTGCCGGCGGTGCTTCCCGTCACTTTCACGGGCGACGGCGCCAGTGGTAGCGGCGGCACGGGCGGCGGCGCAGAAGACACAGTGACCTACACGAGAGCAGAGCTTCTACTGATGCCGCGCTATGAAACGCTGTACACCGGGACCGGCATAAGTTCGTCCCCTTACGCGCGCGGCGTGCCTCTGATGACTCTCCTTGGAGACGGCGACTGGGATACGGCGGAATTTACCATTGCCGACGGCGCGAACAGGCTGATATCAAAGGAAGATATTTTCAGCTCCGAGAGGGAATACATACTTGCCTATGAGAACAGAGCAGCCGACGCGACGGACCTGCGCGGCATATACAGGACGTCCGGCGCCACTGTCACGTATTTCTCACTGTATTCACAAGGCGGTCCCACGGTGAACTATGTTACCGGAGTGCGCCTCCTCAAGGGGGATGGCGGCCCCGAGAGCGAATATAAACACATTGCCTATGACGGCGCACCTTACAATCTCGACGCAATTACCGGCGCTACGCTTACTGTTGAAGGCCCCGGCGTTCGAAATTCCGTCCCGATCACTGTGCGTCAGCTGGAGGAGACAGGAAGCGGGAACATTCGCCGCGGCGATTATTCTGATTCACTTGGCGCGCGTACATATGAGGGCGTGCGGTTACTATCTATTCTTGACGGCGCCGTGCACAGCAATGTCCAGCGCCTGGACGACGATGTAAACGTCGTATTCAGAAACCGCTGGCGGCACGAGATCGGACGCATGTCATACGGTGAAATAAAGAACGCCGAGTCCAATAACGCTCCCGTTATTTTGGCATATGGCTTTTCAAATACCGACGGGAGCAATATCAGCCCCTTTGTCTATGACGGAGGCGCCGGCCACAGCACCGCGCTCGGCAATGGTGACGGGCCGATGAGAGTGGTATATGACCGGGCAATGACGCTAACAAGTCCGAATTCCGTGATGCCAACGAGCGGCGCGTTCCCGAGTATTGCCTACCTATACATCGAGGAGGGCGTACCGCCGCCGGGCTTTAAGCATATTACCGCCACCGACCCCGTTTTCAGGTCGCCGGAAAACACTGAGCACATCATTACGCTCACCGGCTCCGCCCTCGGGCGCGAAATCAATTTTACCACACGGCAATTGCAGGAGCTGGTCACATACGGCGCAGACGGAAAACCCGCGCCCGGCGGGTTGGGCTACCGCGACGAATACAGCCTGTCCAATACGACCTATTGGTATGTCAATGAATACGAAGGCGTCAACCTGTGGGAACTGCTCGTCCACTCGGGCTTGGACAGGGACAAGTATAAGGACGACGATAAAACCCTTGTGAGTTTTTCCGCCTGGGACAATTATCAAATCAGCGCGCAATTTTCGACGCAGCAATTGGCCAACCCTGATTTGTTCTACTTTTATGAAAAATCACCGCTTGACGTCGGCACAGACAGGCCGACCAAGGCGCAATTGAGCGATCCGGCGTATCACCCGACGAACCGTCAGGACGGGGAAGGCTGGATTCTTGACGACAACGGTTATCCGATCAAGAAAGGGTATCCAGTTCTGCTCGCCTATGGCGTAAACGGCTATCCCTATGTCCGTGACGGCTCAATGCCCGGTTTCAGGAGCGGCCTTGGCAATCACGGCGGCCCCATGCGCGTCATATACGGCAAGACGGATGGCCTGAACCGTTCAAACCCCGGCGCGCTTGAGAATTACGCATACTTTTTCAATAACGGTTCCGAACAACTTCAAAAGGTCCAGGAAGTATTCGTGGGAGACGACAAACGCTTCTCAACCCACAGGGACAATCCTCTTCCGGTGTATCAGGCCATGGCGGATGAGCCGGACGCCCTTACTGTGGAAATTGTAGTGGAGGAGGGCGTGGCGCCGCAAATCCACCGTTTCACGCTTGCGGAGCTCGAGGAAATAATCTACGGCGTTGATAAACGCGTTCGCGACAACGAGAACCGTCAGGAAAAAGGATATTATTTCACGAGGACGGCGGGCGGCGGGCATATACAGGAATTGTTCGAGGGCGTGAACCTTGAATACCTTCTGTTCGAGCACATTGGACTGCCGGGACGGCTGGGTTCGGTTGAACTGTACAGCGCCGGCGCCACTACTGCGGCGACCCGTTACAGCCTCTCGGAGATCGGCGAAAAGGGTTCAAACTTCGCTAACGGTCTGAGTGGGAATCTCGGAATGGCGGTTGTATACGCTAAAAACGGCTATCCGCTGGTGAGGGAAGGTTCAAGCGCGAGCCCTCCCGAATCAGGTTATGTCCACAACGACCCGATCAATAGCAGCATCGGTATCAGAAATAACGGCGGCCCATTGCTCTTTGTACGCGGTCAAACCGACGAGGAAGTCGCGAGTTCAAGTCCTGGCGGAGGCGTAATAGGAACAGATTTCATGGTTGAGCGGCTCGAAAAAATAGTCGTCAACCTCGAACCGGACAAATTCGCACATGTCGGGCAGGAGAATGAAGCGTACGCCGCCCGGGAAATCCAATTCAGCGGCGCCGTTGCCCGCGAGGGGAAAATTACGGTTGGCGCCCTCGAGACCCTGCAACGGTATATCGTTACCGACGCCTATACGGTTGGCGGCGCCACCCGCACGTATCGCGGGCTTGATCTTCTGGGACTTCTGAATGACAGGCTCATCGGCGCAAGCTCACTTATGAGCGAGGTGACCATTAAGAACGGCGCTGGAAACAGCGTGACGCTTACACGAGCCGAGTTAGCGGCGGCTATAACGGCTAAGAAACCTGTTATCCTTGCTTACGGCGCTTCTGTTGGCGGGCCGCCCGACTACGCGGGCGCAGCTTCGCTAAAGACGGTTGACGGCGGCCCTATGCGGCTGATATCAGACAGTGGGAGCGGCGCAGGCGGCACGGGTGGCGGTTCAGGCGTCGTCGTCGATATCGCAGACGTAACTGAGATAGTGGTGAGCGCTGATACGTTGGATCGCTGGACGCACAGTTTCTCTCCGTATAGCCAATACGCCGATTACACCGTAGAGATATCCGGCCAGAACCTGAAACACAACAGAACGTATACTGTAACCGCGTTCGAGGCAATGGACTCGCTCATCGCGGTTGACGAATACCGCATCGGCAGTCAACCCGCGCAGTGGTTCCAGGGAGTGGATCTTTACAGGTTATTGGATACGGATATCGGATTTGCCGAGGGGCTGTCGACCTCGAGCATTACCGTTACGGCAGCGGACGGTTACAGTATAAATTTCGACGGAAGCCAACTGGCCAACGGCATAAACGGCAAACCCATCCTGCTGGCTTTCGGGCGCGGGTTGTCGGCGGACAACGGCCTTCCCCTGGTCCCGACCGATAAGGACCCCGGATACGACGATATCTACGGCAACAACGGCGGTCCGATACGTTTCCTGGTGCATGACAACTCCGGTTGGGCAATTCAGATGGTGAAGAGCATAGTGGTCGGCGCTGCGGGCGGTTTACCGGATCCGAATGACAGCGCTGACTTCACCGTCTTTGGCCTGCCGGGCGGCGACGTCGATTATTCGATCGACGATCTCAAGAGCATGGAGGTAAAGACCGCGTCATACACCCAGCGAGGGACCGCGGAATCGGCTACCGGAGTTATGCTGTACGATCTGCTCAGGTCGTCAGGCGTGAGCGATTCAGCAATTGTAACCGTAAATACGACGGACGGATTTGAGAACGGCTCAAGCGCCAACGCGGCGACATACCGCGATATTCCCATGTCCGTTATAAAGGATCAGGAGTACATGGCGGCGTTCACCGTTGACGGCGCCCCTGTAAGCGACGCGGAGAGGGACAGGCCGGACGTAATCGCCACAGTTCGCGTTTATCGCAGGTATGACGACGGCGCAACAACCTGGCTAAACCGGCTGACAAATATTCTTGGCGTCACTGTTACGGATTATAGTTTCATTTCATATCAGACAGGACAAAATGGCTTCCCGATGGCCGGCGTGCGATCAATCAGCATCGACGGCGGAGGCGGCGGTAGCAGCGGTACTGGCAGCAGTGGCGGCGGTACTGGCAGCAGTGGCGGCGCGATGTGGGTCGGCACTTATGGCGGCGGCATTGCCCGGT
>JGI24702J35022_10000379_pt1 | contig 26453 bp, 13 predicted proteins | sample TergutTh196P4_FD_35022 | JGI IMG/M metagenome (IMG submission 35022)
AAGATAGGTTTTTCGCGCATTATACTGGGACGCGAGCTTACATTAGAACAGATAAAAACTATAAGAGAAAATGTACATTGTGAATTAGAATTATTTATACATGGAGCTCTATGCGTTAGTCTAAGCGGAAGATGTTACATGAGCGCATGTATCGGAGGTCGGAGCGCAAACCGCGGTGAATGTGCGCAACCATGCAGAAAGAGCTATACCTTACAGGATAAGGATGGAAAAATTATTTCCACGAATTACCCATTATCACTAAAGGATATGAATCGAACAAAAAGCCTTAAGGATATAATTGATGCAGGCGTAAATTCCCTAAAAATAGAAGGAAGACTCAAAGATATTAATTATGTAAAGAATATAACCGCACACTATAGAAAAGAGTTGGATAAAATATTAGAAGGAAGAAGCGATCTGACAAAGGCATCTTCAGGAAGAGTGTACTTTGATTTTATACCAAATCCTATGAAGACATTTAACAGAGGCTATACCGAATACTTTTTAAATAACAGAACAGAATCAATAACCTCACCTGATACGCCAAAATCAATAGGAGAGAGAATAGGTAAAATTATTGAGGTCGGCAATAATTGGTTTAAAACAAATGGAAATAAAAAATTAAATAACGGCGATGGTATAATAATTATCAATAAAAATTTACCTGTAACAGGTGTAAAGATAAACAGAGTTGATGATGAAAAAAATTTTCCTTTAACAATGAAAAATATTAAAAAGGGCGGGGAGATATATAGAAACAGCAACACTGAATTTGAAAAGAAACTATCTCATAGTAAAACAGAGAGAAAAATTAAAGTCGATATGAATTTTAAAGATATGAATTTTAAAGATATGAATGATAAATTTATTCTTACAATTACAGATGAGGATAATTATACAATATCTATAGATACGATTTTAGAAAAGAATATATCAAACAAAGAGGGGGATAATTTTCAAAACATAAAAAAATCCTTGAGCAGACTTGGCGGAACTATATTTGAACCGAATGAAATAAAAATATCCCTGTCAAAAAACTTCTTTTTGCCTGCAAGCGTATTAAATGATCTAAGGCGCAGAGCAACAGAAAGTCTTTTGGAACTAAGAATTTCAAGCTATAAAATATCTCCGGTATATATAAAAAAGACAGATATTCCGTATCCATATAAAAAAATAGACTTTAGCCATAATGTAAGCAATAGGCTTGCATATCAATTCTATAAAAGACACGGGGTGGAAGAACTCGAAAACTCCTTTGAAACTTCCGGTATAAATATAAAAGGTCCGTTGATGACAACTAAACTATGTTTAAGACATGAAAACTCTCTCTGCAAGAAAGAGGAAAATACTAAGTTTCAGGAACCGTTCTATATAGTAGATGAAAATACAAAGTACAGGATAGAGTTTGATTGCAAGAACTGTTGGATGTTGATATACAAAGACTAAGTAAAAGATGGCTGTACATGTTACTGTCATCGCTGACGTAAGAATACAATTATTCATTATTAAAATAAATAATCCTTTTATCCGGAAGAAACATCGCCATTAAATCTTTCATTTTATGCTTCAAAAACTCATCACTCTCCGTAGAGAAAAATATTGAACGCTTTAATTCATTTTGCGTAAAAACATAATCTCCATAATGAATTATCCCCTTTTTAGAAAACTTGCGGAAGAATTGAATGCCGATTTTCTTTGTCTTAAACAAAATTTCTGACCTTAAAATATTAGGGTATGAATTTAACTTTGTAACAGTACACCAATCCCATCTTAAATAATCTTTGAGTTCTAAGATTAAATCAGGATAATCCGTACTAAGCATAGAAATTAAAATTTCAGCCTGATATTCCCATACCCTATGCTTTGCATTTTCATGTTTTTTAAAAATCTCCGACATTCTATTATAAAAATCGAATGGAGTTTTATATAGCGAGACCATAAAATTTTCTGTCTCAAGGAAATGCCCTGAGTTGTGTATAAGATCAACAAGTTCGCCTATTAGCTTAAGTTTAAGCATATCATTACAGTTTATCCATCTGTTTTCAATTATCTCGTATGGCGGGGACGGATTATATTTGATTTCATACTCACTGACCTTCTCCATCATCATTGTACCGGGGAGAATTTTTAAAAATCCTGCCTGAAAATGTTCCACACCAATAGAAAAAACATTGTTAAAGGATTTGGAAAAATCTATAAAATCTTCGTGCGGCAGTCCTGCGATGATATCTGTGTGAATATGAATATTCTTTAAGCCGCATACTCTTTTTATATTCTCCATGGCAACAGACCATGCAGCTTTTCTGTTTATCTCATTTAAGGTTTTTGCTTTAGTTGACTGAATTCCTATTTCAAATCGAAAAAGTCCGGGCGGAACTTTGGATAAAAAATCTATATCATTATCATCAAGCAGATCGGGAAAAATTTCAAAATGGAAACTTGTATATCTCCCTTTAAATTTTTTTAAAATCTCATTCCAGATAATCATATAATGATCTTTTTTTAGATTAAAAACTCTATCAACAAACTTTATCAATGTAAGATCATAAAATGAGAAAAAATCCAATTCTTCAATCACTTGTTCAATTTCTCTAAACTCAACATTTTTACTATTAACCGAAGAAAGACAATATGTACATTTAAAGGGACAGCCCCTGCTGCTCTCATAATATATGTACCTGTTTCCGATACTCTTTATATCAGAATCGCTGTATGGAAATTTAATGAGACTAAAATGCGGGTTAGGTTTTGAAATTATTTTTTTACTATCATTAAATTCATCAAGCGCAATTTGACGAAACGCAGCCTCGCCTTCGCCTGCAATTATATAATCTATTTCATTAAATTCTTCTATCCAATCATTAGAGTTATAACTGACCTCAGGTCCGCCAAGTACTATTTTTATTTCACTAAAAGTTGACTTGATACTCTTTAGGATACTCTTGATATAAAGCGTATTCCATATATATACTGATATTGCAAGTATATCAGGTTTAATAGAAGATATTGTACTGAAAATTTTATCCGTTCCCTCGCTTACCTCACTTATAGTAAACTCCGCAATGTGAATATTGAAGTCAAGGTCTTCAATACTTCTTTTTAAATAAAGGAGTGCAAGGTTGGAATGGCTATATCTGGCATTAATACCGAGGAGAAGTATCTTTTTCATGAATGTTATTTTGTTTTTTATAAGTTAAAGGGGAATGTTAAAATTGTCAAATGATTTTTTGTTATTAGTAAAGTTGAATAATTTCTTTAATTTTTGCCATTTTTCTTGAAAAAAAGTATAAAATAAAATATAAAATTAGTTGACACACAATTAAGGAGAGTTTTAGTGTATATTGACTGTTTTTTAACAACAAAATTTTATTATAGTATTAAAAAATATAATAAAAAATAGGAAAAAAATTTATGATAAATCTTTTAATTGACACAGGGATCGGAGCGTGTTATAATAAATTATCCGTCATCCGTCATCCGTCATCCGTCATCCTATAGCCTATAATCTACCTCTATTAATTTCAGCCCTAAACTTTGTATTTTCCATATATCCCATTACTACATTATTTAAGGAGAGTTTTTATGAAAACTAAAATTGCTTTATTAATCGGACTTTTTGGTTTTTTTATGACGGCTTTGACTTCCTGTTACAATTCCGACAGAGAAAAAGAGGCTACGCTTATCATCAATCTTGGCGCAACAAGAATCCAGGCTGCGTTGGAAACATGGCCTCCGAGCAATGCAGATTTGAGTAAACTCGAATATGAGGTAAAACTCTCAGGCCCCATTGAAATTACCGAAAAAGTTTCGGGAGGATCAGGACCAATCATCCTATCTGCTATTCCCGGGTATTATGTTATATCCGTAACAGCCTATTCGGACGGAGTATTATACGCCAGAGGTATTACCGACGCTACCGTAAGATCAGGACAAAACAATATCCCGATTACAATGCACAGAGCAGGAATATATGAAATTGAAGTAGCGGTACTCCCAGATGAAAAATATATTCAAAAAGGCGATAGCTTTACTTTTGACGCTAAATCGTTCTATGGTCCTGCCTTAATCGAAGTTAGCGATGAATATAAGTGGTCCCTATCGGGAAATACATTGCCCGAAACTAAAATTAACGAAGCAACCGGTGAATTGTTTGTAGCTTCAAGCGAACCTGCTGATGACTTAACTGTGACTGCAGAATCCAAAACTTACAGTTCAAAATACGGAACTGCTAATGTAATACTAATTAATCCTAATATTCCGTTAGTCCATGCCAAGGAACCGTTTATCAGCGGTCAACCCCAGGATGCAACATATACAATTAATGGCGCAGCAATTGCACTAACAGTTACAGCAGATGTAGATGACGACGGAACTCTCTCGTATCAATGGTATAGCAACTCAACGAATAGTATTTCAGGCGGAACAGAGATTTCCGGTGCAATCAATGCAAATTACACGCCAAGCACCTCTGCATTAGGAACCATATACTACTATGCAGTAGTTACAAATACAAACAACAGTGTGAACGGCGATAAAATCGATACGACTGTAAGCGATACGGCAGCAGTGACAGTCAACGCCCTTGTCAATGCTGTACCACCGAAGATTACAGACCAGCCTATAAGCGCAAGCTATGTGCAGAACGCGCCGGCAACTAAGCTCACCGTAACGGCAGAATCAACGGATGGAGGCGCACTTTCATACCAATGGTATAGCAACAGTTCAAACAGCAATAGCGGCGGAATATCGCTCGGCGCAATAAATGGAGCGCAGACAAAAGGCTACACTCCCGGCACCGACGCAGCGGGAATTTCATATTACTATTGTGAGATTACCAATACCATAACAAATAATGGCGACGGCGGCATCAAAACTGCCACTGTTACAAGCAATGTAGTTAGTGTAACAGTAACTTTGCCTTTTGTAGCGGTAACGGGCATAACAGGCGTGCCGACTTCGGTTACAGCAGAAAATTCGCTTACTCTGACCGAAACTGTGGTCCCAAGTAACGCGACCTACAAAACAATTGTGTGGAGCATCATTGATGACCGCGGACCCACCAACGCATCTATCACAGGCAATATACTAAATACTATTTCGGCTGCTGGGACCGTAACAGTCAGAGCCACAATTGCCAACGGTACTGCTATCGGTACCGATTACATCCAGGACTTTACTATTACCGTAGAACCGCTACCTGAATGGGTAGTAATGGTAGGCAGCAATGGATTTATAACCCTTGAGTCTGCGATTGCCAGCATAACAAGCGGTACAGCAACCGTTACGGTGCTTAAGGATATACCAAGCCAGAATCCTATTCCCATAATATCAGCCACAAAGACAATTAACTTAGTCAGCGAAGGCGCTAAAGAAATACAGCTTGGAACAAGCGGAAGCCTCATAACTGTAAACAGTGGAGTAACTCTTAGAATCGGAGACTCGTCATCAGAAATAGGAGGCGCATCATCAGGAGAATTGACTCTTAGAGGGATAAATTCTAACAATGTTTCTCTTATTACAGTAAGTAACGGAGGAGCTCTTGAGTTGTATAATAATGCAATAATTACAGGTAATACGAACAACTCGAACTCTGGCGGCGGCGGAGTGTATGTAAATTCAGGAACCTTTACCATAAGCGGTGGTGAGATTTCGGAGAATACGGTTGATAGTACTGTTCAGGAAGCTGTTGGAGGAGGAGGTGTTTATGCAGTTGACAGTATAATCTTGATGACAAGCGGAGCGATAAAGGATAACTATGTAACCAATGTATATTCTGGCGATACGCATGCTAGAGGTGGTGGTATTTCTATAGGTAACAATACTAATTTTGAGATGACCGGTGGATTTATTGAAGACAACATAGTTAATGATAGCTCAACAAATGCGCTCGGTGGTACAGGTGGCGGAGGTGTTGCTATTCAGGGTAACAACAGTACCTTTTTTTATTTTAAAGGCGGTACAATCAGAAACAATACCTGTCAAGCCCAATCTGTCAATACTTTTGGTGTATCTGACGGAGGCGGGGTAAGCATCAGAAATCAGGGTAATTTCATAATGAGCGGCGGTGTTATAAACGGAAATACCATTACTCATTCTATCAACCCAAACAAATCGTACGGTACGGGTGGAATGTATGCGGATGGAGCGTATGGTGGTGGTTTTTATAGTACTTCGCTAGGTGTATTTGTCAAAACCGGAGGTGTTATTTATGGCGGTGAAGCCATCGGAAACGATGCTGACGGCATACCACTAAAAAACACAGCTCAAAGCGATGCCGGCGGTCTGGGTGGAGGACATGCAGTTTTTTTTGAGAACGGGCTTGGCATTCTGGATAAACTCTACCGCAATTCTACCTCAGAGGAAACCGACGACATGGACAGCAGTATATCAGGTTCCGGCGGCGGTTGGGAATAGGACTTATTCATGCAGCGGGGTTTACTACCCGCTGCATTTTGCGTTCTTGGGATAAAGGCTGTAGGACGTTGCCCACGATGTTGATATAAGGCTTTCAGCCTGATAAAATGGCGGACACACAGGTCTGCCCCCTGTGAGTGAATCAAAAAATTGCGTTACCTTTGCATTTTTTACATTGACAAGTTAAACTCATACAATATTGTATTGCTCAATGCACTCACATGGAGGCTAAAAAAATGGATGCAATAACATACACGGATTTAAGGCAAAATTTAAAAACTTATATGGACAAAGTTATTCAGGATTGTATTCCGCTGGTAGTAACCAGAAAAAATAATGAAAATGTAGTTTTACTTTCAGTTGCCGAATACAACAGTTTGTTAGAAACCAACTACTTATTGTCAAATGAAGCCAATGCCGAACATTTGAAGAAATCTATTTCCCAGCACAAATCAGGAAAAATAAAAGCAAGGAAATTATACTTGGATGAATAAGTTTACTTTCGGTATCGAGAAATTCAGCTACGTCAAACTCACGGACTTGCCGTTCTATTTTTTTCATATACACATCTCATCGCGTTGCCGTGAGGGTTTATCAATTTAACATTATTTTCCCCCCAGCCCATCAAACTGCGGAAGATTGTCCCATGAGGGAGAGCCGACTCCATCCTCGATCTTTTTTATAATCTCCACTACTTTGTCATTATACGGAGTCGGGACATTCACTTTTTTTCCATAAGCTGATACTATGCCATTAAGTGAGTCGATTTCACAACGCTTGCCCTTTTCCAAATCCTGTAACATGCTGGGCTTAAGCAGACGATGTTTTTTAATGGCGAGAGGGATAATCATGAAAGATATTTTTTGTTTGATCTTCCCGTGGTAATCCATTAGTTTTGCAATGTCTTTCCCCTGAACCGGTTCGATTTTAATGGAAGCTGCTGCTGCAACATCAATACATTCTTTAATAACTCTCTGAACGCAAAGGCGGCTTTTTTTATTATCTACGATTGCTCCGTAGGTAGTTCCAAAAACAGATGATACTCCGCTAAAGGCGCTGTTAATTAGCAGCTTTGCCCATCTGGCGCCGATAAAATTATTCTCTATTTCCACAGCGCCCATTAAAGACAACACATCGGAAATCATTTTGATTTTTTCGCTTTGATTTTTAGCGAAAGTACCTAAATTAAATGTTATGCTTGAAGGGGGAGAGGTTAGTTCGCATACACCAGGTTTTAGCATAGTCGCTCCCCAGGCAACAGCGCAGCCGAATGTACGCTCCTCGCCTATAACTTCAGCTACGGATAATTCGGGCAGCCCGTTCTGAATTGTGCAGATTATACCGTCTTTTTCTAAGAAGGGAACAAGCTCTTTTACGACCTTGGTATTTTCTAATTGTTTGGTTGCTAAAAAAATCAGGTCGTATTTATCTTTCATCTCTTTAGGTAACATTGCTTTTACTTTAATAGTAAAGTCTACAGTACCTGTTATATGCGCGCCGTTCGATTTAAGGGCTGCAATATGATCCTCATTTCTGCTGATCAGATCAACCTCTTTTCCTGACTTGACAAAATATGCCCCCATAATTGTTCCAACAGAACCTGCTCCGTAAATTGCTATTTTCATGTTACCCCTCCAGGAATAATATTTCTACAACTACTGAATATACAATTATTAAGATAATAAGTCAACTTTTTAATTAAGAAAATATTACCGAATAGCTTCTTCTACCCTGCTTGCAGCTTGAAAAGGTGAATTGTAAGTGAGAATAAATCAATCATACGGTAAATTTTTCATTTTTTTTCAAAAAAATAAAAAAATTTTTAATCTTACCTCCACTTCCAACGTTTTATATTTATAAACCCTATGTAATGAAGAGGCATTTATGAATTTTAAGATTAAAAAAATACTATTAAATTTAATAAAAATTATACCTTATCTTATAATTATTTTTATTTTGAGTGCATGTATTAATGGCAATCCGCCTGATATTGATGAATTTATAATACAATTTGCAGTTGAATATAATCCCAATGGAGCTGACGGAGGTATGCCTCCGCTTGATAATAATGATTATATAAGCGGCGATATTGTCACGGTACCGGGAAATCCCCATGGACTTAAAAAAGAAAATTACAGTTTTACAGGCTGGAATCTATACCCTGATGGTAATGGTTTAAATTTTACGCAAGGAGATCTCTTTGCTATTGGCGGTTCCGATGTAGTGCTCTTTGCAAGATGGAGCCAAAATCCCACATTCTCCGTCACATATAACAGTAACAACGCCGAAACAGGTATTATACCTGAGGATACTACAATGTATGAAGAGGGTATGCATCCCATCGTTGCAGACAACAGCGGTAATCTTGTGAAAAGCGGATATAATTTCATTGGGTGGAGCGCTAATCCAGATAGCACAGCAACAGATTATATACCCGGTGATCTCTTTGAAATGGGTGCATCTAATGTGATACTATATGCAGTGTGGTCAGAGAGACCAACCTATGTTATCACATATATGGCGAATGGGGCCGAATCCGGCACTATACCTCCTGATAACAATAGATATGAAACAGGCCAAATTGCAACAGTATCTGCAAATGTCGGAAACTTACGAAAAAGCGAATACGGTTTTGCAGGATGGAATACGGAAATAGACGGATCCGGAACTGATTATAAACCGGGCGATACTATCACAATCGGAACCGAAGATATTAGACTCTATGTTAAATGGGTAAAGGCATATTCTGTAACTTATGATCGTAATAATGCAGATAGCGGAAGCGCTCCGGTTGATCCTGCATATTATCCAAAGGATGCAAGTGTTACTGTTGCAGGCCCAGGCAGTCTAAGCAGAGAAGGATATAATTTTGCAGGATGGAATACCCAAATAGACGGATCCGGAACAACATATGCTCCGGGTGAAATCTTTACAATGGGTGAATCAAATATAATACTCTATGTTCAATGGACTGCAAAACCCGTACATACGATAACATATGACAAGAACGGCGCAGGCGGAGGTACGCCCCCGGATTCGTCAACATATTTTGAGGGTGCAAGAGTTACTGCAAAAGCTAATACAGGCGGTCTTGTTAAAACAGGCTATAGTTTTCTCGGATGGAATACTCAAACAGACGGATTCGGAACAACATATATTCCCGGTGAAATTTTTACAATGGGATATAGCGATGTTATTCTTTATGCAAAATGGGGCGGTCCGGGTATGCTTGATATTACCTTTAATAATTCCGGTACAGGTACTGACGGAGATGTTTACGGAATAGCAATCCAAAGCGACGGCAAAATTATAATAGCAGGAAATTTTACAAAATATAACGGCATTACCAGAAATAAAATAGCCAGATTGCATCCCGATGGCAGCCTTGATTTTACTTTTGATCCCGGAGACAGTATCGGCACAGATGAAGAGTTAATTATTGCTGCTGTTGCAATTCGGAACGACGAAAAGATTGTTATAGTCGGAAACTTTACTTCATACAATGGTATCCCAAGAAACAGAATAGCCGTATTAGATTCTACCGGCGACCTTGATGCAACTTTTGATCCCGGTACAGGCGCATCAGGAGAAGAAGATGCGATCACTTGCGTTGCAATCCAATCTGACGGGAAAATAATTGCAGGCGGATCATTCTCTACATTTAACGATGAACCTATAAGCAATATTGTGCGATTAAGCAATACAGGCGAGATTGATAAATATTTTGCTGCCGATTATATTCCCGATGAACCCAAAGAACCGGAAGAACCGGATGTTCCCGTAACATATAGTTTCCCTGATGATGCCGTAAGTTCTATTGCCATACAATCCAACGGTAAGATCGTTATAGGCGGAGTATTTAATCAATGCGGATCGCATAGCTACAATAAGCTGGCGCGTTTTAATAGCGATGGAACCTTTGATACAACTTTTACTTCAAGTATAGGTGTAGTGGATGAAGTATATTCAATAGCTATACAATCCGAAGACAAAATTTTAGTGAGCGGTTCGGGCGGATATTTTGTCCGCTGCAATAGTGACGGTACATTAGATACTGGATTTCCATATTCTATCAGAGCAGATGAGGATATATATAGCATAGTTTTACAACCTGACGGCAAGATACTTTTATGCGGAGCCTTTGAATCCTTTAGCAGTACACCATGTAAGTATTTAATAAGGCTTAATAGCAACGGCACAGTTGATACGGATTTTAAAACAGATAACGGCGCTGATAATACCGTTACATGTATGGCTGTGCAGGACGATGGGAATATACTCATTGGCGGGGCATTTACTATGTACGAAGGCGCAGGAAAATGCGGGATTGTTCGCGTTTTAAAATAGGATCGTAGGGGCGCATTGTATGCGCCCGATCAAAGAAAATATTTAAAATAGGATCGTATATGATGAAGAAAATTTTAACTATTATATTATTTATGATGAGTCTAATCTGTATTGTGTCATGCAATAAGACAGATACTAAAATCAATGACTACAATCAAGCAGATATAGATTCCGAAAACGAAGCGGATAATCAAGCGGATATGGATCAACCGACCTTTGAATCTCATATATTAAACGGCAATGCAAAATTAAAAGCAAAGAGATATAAAGAAGCAGAGAAGGAATATACTGCTGAGGAAGCCCTTAACAACAGAGGTTTTGTCTATTACAGAATGAAAGAATATAATAAGGCTCTTGATGATTATAATATGGCAATTGAATTAAAGGACGATTATGCAGATCCGTTTTATAACAGAGCTATGCTTAAAATTGATACGGGTGATTTCTATGGTGCGACAGATGATCTTAACAGGGTTATTATACTGAAACAAGGGAATGCCGACGCTTATAATCTGCGCGGTTATGCAAAATATAATCAAGAGAGATATAATGAAGCTATTACAGATTATACAATAGCTATAGAATTAAACGAAAATCATATTGAAGCATATTTTAACAGAGGTGACGCCAGAGATAAAACAAAGGAATACTTTGGCGCAATATCAGACTACACAAATGTATCAAGGCTTGATCCTAAAAATATCTTTGCATACCTCAGCAGAGGTATGGTCAAAGAAAAAATCAAAGATTATAATGGGGCTATTGCTGATTTTAATAGGGCTTTATCAATTAATCCGAATTATGCTAAGGGATATTCTGCAAGAGCACATATAAAGTATATTACAAAGGACTATGCCGGAGCTGTGTCAGATTATTCAAAGGCTATTGAAACAGGAGGTGATGACGGCAGCATATATTATAACAGAGGAAAGGCAATAGTTGATATGGGAATGGAGACTGAGGCTTGCTCCGACTTTAAAAGATCTTCTGATCTTGGAATAGATATAGATTATAAATACAGAAAAATTTGCGGGGAGGCAGAGAAATAAATTTATGAGGAAGCATATAGAAAAATTAAAAATTATACATTATATCTTTATTTTAATATTGATACCATGTTACATCTTATCCGCTCCTACGGGAACGCCAGAAGAGGCAATTGAAGAGATTGAACGAAGACAATATGAGATTGAAAAAAAATTAAGAGAGAAAGAGAGACTAGAAATCGAGCGTGAAAAAAAAGAGATAAAGAAAGAAGATATACCAATCTCCGATGATAACAAATTCTTTATTAAAGAGATAATTTTAGAGAATGATGAGCTGCTTTCAGGCAGTGAAAAAAGAAAACTGCTTAAGCCATATACTAATAAAGAATTAACATATAATGACCTGACCGTACTTGTAGGAAATATAACAAATCTATTAATAGAGAAGGGATATGTAACTGCAAGGGTAAAGATACCCTTAGAACAGAATATCGGTTCAGGTATTTTTGTAATAACAATTATAAACGGCTATATAAGTGAAATAGTTCCGGAAAAGGATGGATTTACAAAGAGGATAGGTATATTTACGGCTTTCCCGTTTTTATCCGGGAAGTATCTTAATATCGGAGATCTTGATTATGGCATAGAGCAGATGAATAAGCTTAGGTCTAACAATGCTTCAATGAAGATTCATCCCGGAGAGGAGATGGGTTCATCAAAAGTTGTTATTTATAATGACAGGGAGAGATGGTTTTTCATTGAGACAGGTTTTGATAATCTGGGACAAAAAAACACAGGAGAGACGAGAGGTAAACTGACTGTAGGGTTTGATGATCTTTTATGTATCAATGACTTTATCAGCTTTGATTATACTCATAGTTTGAGTGATAGGGATATAAAATATAACCGCACTTATACAATGAATCTAATGTTTCCGTTTGGGTATTGGTCTTTTTTAATGACATACAGCAGATCGGAGTATATGCAGCATATTGAGGGACTTAATACCGAATTTCAGACATCAGGAGATGATATAAACAAGGTATTCGGCATTGATAGAATGTTATTTAAATATAAAGATAACAGATTTAAAGCAAGAAGTTCACTTACTCTTAAAACTAAAGAAAATTTTTTAGAAGATGCAAAGATCGATAGTGCCGGCAGAAAACTTACTGTTTTTAAATTCGGTATGGATTACTCCACATTTTTATTGGATGGATATTTTTCATCGAATATATACTACAGCAGAGGTCTTAAACTTCTTGGAGCATATAAAGATGATAATGATCTTGAAGATGATATTCCTCGTGCGCAGTTTAATAAATATGAAATCGGTTTTGTTTGGAATAAACCGTTTATGCTATTTGAACAGAGCTTCTCATACATGTTTAATTTTTTCGGTCAATGGGGATTAGAGACTCTTTACAGTTCTGAAAAAATATCTATAGGCGATATGAACACCGTAAGGGGATTTAAGCAAGATTCATTGTTAGGGGATAGAGGATTTTATATAAGGAATGAATTTTCAAGCTTCGATTTTTCCTATTTATGGAAGTATCTAAAAGGGCTTAGGCTATTTGTCGGATATGATTATGCTTATGCCGTAGAAAGAGTCGGAAGAGATGCAAATTACGGTCGTGGCGAAGGATCTGTTATGAGTTGGTGTACAGGATTAAATTATTCAACTGAGGTGATTGATTTAAATGTAACTTATTCCCGCCATCTGTTTGCTCCATGGTTTATGATAGAGAAAGATTATATAGTCTATGTAACTGCAACTTTAAGCTGTACAGGTCTCTTTGATGAAATAATGAATTTTTTTTGATAAAATTGATAAAAGATGAAAAAAATTTTAATAAAGTATCGGGATGTATCGTAATCTAATATAACAAAAATAATAAATTAGGAGAGATGAATAATGATAAACGTGATGAAAAGAATAATAATCACAACACTTTGCCTATGCTTCATAGGTATAGCATATGGTAAAGATGAGAAGGTAAAGGTAACCTTTACAACAGATGAGTTGGCATTCTCAATAAATGTATTAAACTCCATAGATTTAGTTGGAGATGAAGTAATGCCGTTTATGGATATAAAGAATCTGTTAATGGACGTTTATAAGGATGTCAGTTCTGGAAAGAAAAAAAATGCAGATGTAGAGTTTACAACAATATCGGCTAAAAATTTTCTGCTTTTTATTCAAAGGGTAAAGTTAAAAGGAGCAGAAGCAGTTCTATTCAATGATGTAAGCAATAAAACTGTTGAAGCTATAAAAAAAGCGGGAAATTAACGATTAATACACCGTAGGGGCAAAAAATTTTTTGCCCCTACGAAATTTTTCCCCCCTACATAAATTTTTCCCAAAAAAAATTAAAAAAAATTCAAATTTTTAAAAAAATTTTTAATAAATCAAAAATTCCATCGTAATCATTAATAAGAGATAATATTAAAATGGGTTACTTGGAATGAAAAACTTACTTGGGTATTTAAACCAACTATTAATTTTTGTATTAATAATAGCATTGAGTATCTTAAACGTTCCGATAAACGGAGCGGAGATAGTAGTAGATAAAAACACACCAATAGAGCAAAGACCAACAATAGACAAAGCCCCAAATGGGGTGCCTGTAATAAATTTAGCAAAAACCACAAATAAAGGCGTATCATACAATAAATTTGAAACCTACAATGTAACTACGCAAGGCTTAATACTAAATAACTCATTGAATATGGGTACATCAGTATTAGGAGGAGTAGTATATGGAAATCCCAATTACCAGAGTAATGGAACAGAGGCAAGGATAGTTATAAATGAGGTAACAGGCAGTAACAGGAGCAATATATTCGGCACAACAGAGATGTTCGGTAAATCGGCAGAGCTTGTAATAGTAAACCCTAATGGGATATTGTTAAATGGAGCCGGCTTTATAAATATACCAAGGGTAACGCTTGGTACAGGACTGCCTGTATTTAACGAGGATGATTTCAAAGGTATAAATATAGGCGCCGGCAAGATAACTGTTGAGGACGCCGGCATAGATGCAGGAGAAGTAAACTACTTTGAGATATTAGCAAGAGCTGTAGAGTTATATGGAAATATAAAAGGTAATGATGTAAGGATAAATACAGGTATAGGATACTATGATTATTTTACAAAAAATTTTACACAGGGCAATACCGTATTAGACGACAAGATAGAGTTTGGAATAGATGCATCTCTATTTGGAAGCATATATGCAGGAAGGATAACCTTAATAAGCAATGAATATGGAGTAGGAGTAAGATCTGAAGGAGATTTACTTGCAGATGTATCTGATATAGTAATAAGTGCGGACGGCAAGGTAGAACTAAAGAATGTAAATGCAGCAAAGGATATATATGTAGATTCAAATGAAAGCATAACCCAAATGGGAGATTCCTTTGCATTAGGCAACATAAACTATAGAGGATCCGGATTAACAAACAGAGGCGCAATAAAAGCTGTAGATGATATAAACTTAAGCGGCCTGTTAGATAACAGATATGGAGATATAACAGGCGGCAGCATATACTTAAACACAGACGCCCGTATAGACAATATAAGCGGCCGTATAATATCAAATAAAGATACAGGCATTTTAGAAATAAAAGGATTAGATAATTTAACCATAGACGGCGGAGAGATAAAATCGGCAGGAATTCTAAATATAAATGCAGGAGGAGATTTAAGACTAAACAATAATATAACATCAATCTATGGATACAATGGTATAAATTTAAGCTCGGCTAATCTGTTTAATAACACAAAGATAGATTCAAACGGACATGTAGTTATAGATCTATCAGGCAGTTTAAATATAGGTGCAGGAGGATGGATATTATCAAATAAAGGCATAGATATAGATGCGGATTGTGAAATAATAAACAGCGGCAAAATAGGCGGAGGTAGTGTAAATATACGAGGAGCTAATTTACTAAATGATACTGGCAGCGAGATAACAGGAGGACAAGGTGCAGCCTCAAATATAGATATAACAGGAAGTATAACAAACAGAAGCAGGATAAGCAGCAGAAATAACTTAACAGTTATAGGTAATAACATAATAAATGAAAATAACATGTCTGAGATATCTACAGGCGGCAGTTTAAACCTCACAGGGAACAATATATCAAACAATGGCGGTTTAATCTACTCATCAGATAATATGAATATAAACATGTTGTCTCTAAGGAATACAGAAGGATATATCTATACAGAGAGAGATATGAATATATCAGGTGCAAGTATAGTTAATGAATTATATAACTATTTAGGTAATATCGAATCAGACGGCAATATGTATATAGACTTAGGAGCAGGTACATTAGAGAATATAGGCATAGATTATGGCAGTTATACAACAAAATGGGATGAGGTCGGCAGCCGCGGAAGCGGTTCTTGGAACAAGATGTATGAAGATGTAATAATCTCAGAAATGAGAACAGATCCCTCATATATATTATCAGGAGGAGATATAAATATAATAACAGGCAGTCTGTTAAATCACGGCAGCGTAATATCAGCAGATAAGAACATAACAATAGATGCTGATAAGGTAATAAATGAGACTAATGGCGTGAATGTAACATTGGAATCACTGTGGGGTAAGAGAGTAGCATATAAGAAAAAGATAGGACCATTTAAATATGGGACAGGTCATAAGAATTATGACGAATATAGATATACACCAGAGATGGCTTTATCAGTAGATGAGGCTATGATTCAAGCTGGCGGTACTGTAACAATAAATGCCGGTTCGTTAGACAACGGCAATGCCAAAATAGAAGAGAACTCAAGCACAGGAGTAAAAGGCGCTACAGGTAATTTAGTATATAACAGTTCGGTAATAGAAAATATAGCGCAGACTGGAGCAATAGATTTAACGCAGTATATAAGATTAGACGGTAATGGAAACGCCCTGTTTAATATAAATAAAGATACCGACGTAAAGTACTTAATAGAGACAAGACTTGAGTATATAGATTTAGACAAGTTTAAGGGGTCGGAATACTTATTAGGAAGGATAGGATATAATCCGGAGGGAGAGATAAAATTTCTGGGAGATGCATATTATGAGCAGAAGCTTATAAGTGAAGCAATAATGAGATCAACAGACAGAAGATACTTATATGACTTAATCGCAAGCGAAACAGCGCAGATGGAGTGGTTATTAGAAAACGCAGTTAGCGCACACAGGGATTTGCAGTTAGCAGTAGGAGTAGAATTAACTAAGGAGCAGATAAATGAACTGCAGCAGCCCATAGTGTGGTATGTATTTCAAGAGGTAATGGGCGTGGTAGTATTAACTCCAAAGATATATATACCGGAGCATATAATTGAGGGTTTTCAAGTAGACAGCGGCTCAACCATAGCAGGAGATATAGTAAAGATAAATACAATGAATCAAACCTCTGCAAATGGAATAGATAATAATGATGCAAGAATAACAGATGTATATAACAGCGGCAGCATAAGAGGCAGGAGCGTAGTAGATATACAGGCAGAGAATGATATATTAAACAGCGGAGGCACAATAAGCGCAGGCAATTTAGTTTCTCTCCATACGGATAAGGGAGATATAATCAATGAGACAAATGTGTACACTAAGGAATATAATTTAGGAGGCTATGTAGAATCTACTTTAGGTAAAACAGGTACAATAGAGAGCGGCGGCAACTTAATAATAAACAGCGGCGGTAATATATTAAATAGAGGAGCGGATGTAAAAGCAGAAGGAGATGCAGTATTAGCAGCAACAGGTAATATAGATTTTGAAACAGTACATTTAAAAAACAGAGGCTATGATAAACAGGATGGAACAAGCGGAGTATCGAATACTACAAGTGTAAGCGGATCAAATCTTGGAGTCGGCGGAGATTTAAATATAATATCAGGTAAAGATGTAAACCTTATAGGCAGTAATGCAGATATAGGCGGAGCTGCCAATTTAGATGTAGCAGGAAACTTTAATATATTAAATGACTATGAAACAAGCCGCTATGAGGGTACAAAGACAAGTTCTAATCTCATTAATAGTACAAAAACGACAGTAGTAAAAGATAAAACAACCGTAGCAGGTTCCAGCTTTAATGTAGGCGGAGATATAAAGGGTCAGATAGATGGAGACTTTAATTTAGTAGGAAGCGAATTAACATCAGGAGGAGATGCTAATTTAAATATAGCAGGTACAAAGAATGTAGTAGCAGTTTATGACGAAGAATCTTCCAAGAAGACAAAAACAACAAGCGGATTTGCCGTAAGCGGCATATATGGTAAGGCGAGCAGTAGCAACACAGTATCTGACAAAACTGCTCAAGGTTCAACAATAGATGTAAAGGGTCGGTATTCATCAAGTTCGGGAGGAGATACAAATATAGTAGGCAGTACAATAAAAGCCGGAGAAGCAAATATATCGGCAGGAGGAGATTTAAATATAGTAGCAGCATATAATGAGCATTTTGAAGAGCATACAAGTACAAAGAGCGGTATTGGCATGGGTAAAAACATCTATGCAATGGAGTTAGATATAGAGGGTAAGGGATCCCAAACAGCATCGGGCTCAACAATATCGGCAGGTAAATTAACATTAGACAGCAATAATGATATATTAATAGCAGGCAGCAGAATAGAGGCAGGCCAAGCAGATATAACCGCAGTAGGAGATGTAAAAATAGAAGCAGCGAAAGAAACTAACTATGAGTATAAAATACATGAGGAGGCGGCAATAGGGATTAACAATGTTATAGATACGGCTGTTGATATTCATAAACAGACTTCATTAGCGTTATTAACAGGCGGAGGATCAATATTGCACGAGGGCAGAGCTTCGGTAGATATAGCTAAGGGAGAGTATGAGAAGACAGAGAATAGGAGTGATATAACAAGTCAGGCAGGTTCGGAAATATTAACAGACGGAGATTTAAATATAAAGAGCGGAAAGGATATAACAATAGGAGCGTCGGATTTAAAAGCAGGAGGGGATATAAACTTAGATGCGGACGGTAATGTAAAGATAGAGACAAGAGACGAAGTAATAGTAGAGACAACAAAGGAGACCAGTGGTGAAATAACAGTATCGGTAGGCATAAGGAATACAGGAGTAGATACATATATAGCAGGGAAAGACTTAAAAGAAGCAAAGGATGCTTATGAGCAAGGATTAAAATCATATGATAAGTTTAAAGAAGCGCTTAACAAGGCAGAAGAAGATTTAAATAAAGGTCTGATAACACAGGATGAATATGATTCTATAAAATCCGATGAGAAGTATTATCAGGCAAATATAGCCTTACTTGCAGAGAATGTAGCAAGCAAGACAGCAGCATTGGCAGAAGCAATAGCGGCAATACCCGGATCAACTCCAACGCTCGGATTCAGCGGAGATATACAGCTTAATATAGACGGAAAAAAGACAGAGGCGACTACAGAGAGTGTAAATGCAATAGGCTCCAGTATATTATCAGACGGGAATATAAATATAAAGTCGGGAGATAATACAAAGATAGAGGGCAGTATTGTAAATGCAGCAGATGATGTAACAATAGATGCAAAGAATGTAGAGATTATAGCAGGCAAAAACACTGTAGACAGCAAAACAACAGAAAGAGAAATACATGAAACAATAAGATTTGATACTACAGGTACATTTAATGCAAATGCATCAGGCAGTAAGACAGAATCAAGTTTTACTGAAGAGTCTTATACAAACTCATATATTGATGGAAATAATGTAACAATAAAAAGTCAGGAGGATACAATAGTAAGAGGCGGAAATGTAGAAGCAGACGAGAAATTAAAGTTAGATGTAGGAGGGAACTTATTAGTAGAATCTCTACAGGATAAGAGTAAGAGCGATTCATATACAATAGGTACGAGTATAGGAGGTAGCAGCAATAGCGGTAATGCAGGCGTTAATTTTAATGTGTCCAAGAACGAAAGCAATTGGGTAAATGACCAGACCTCATTAACAGGCGGCAGTGTAGATATATATGTAGAGAACAAGACTACATTAAAGGGAGCAGTGATAGCATCTGAAAGCGGAGATTTAAAGCTTGACACAGAGAGTTTAGAGTATAGTGATATAAAAGACAAAGATAGAAGTTACAGTATAGGCGGAGGAATAAGTTTAGGCGGAAATAGTGATGGAGAAAATAACAACCCCAAATACAGCGTAGACGGCGAATACGGTTTACGCGATAAGAGACAAACCAACTTTGCCACAGTAGGTGAAGGAGAGATAATAGTAAGAGACGGAGAAACAGACTTAAGCGGTCTAAACAGAGATGTATCAATAGCGCAATACGAGACCAAAGCAGAAACAGGTTTGGAGGGGAGCTTTAGAGTAGATGACACATTAGTAGATATGACAGAAAACCTTATAGACGCAATAAGAGATCCAAACCAGGCATTGGAAGATCTTAAAGGCATGGGAGAAAAGTCAGTTGATGGTCTTGCAGAGTTCGCTATGGATGCAATAGATGTTTATGACGGTTTAAGTGAAGTTGCAGAGCAGACAAAGAATTTTGTGACAGGTGACGGATTTTTGACAGATGAGGAGGTAAAGGAGCAAACAAGGGAAGGACAATTAGCAAAAGCGAAAGAAAATATAGAAAATCTGTTAGGAGATAATAAATCTTTATCAAATTTAGAATTAATACAAGAATTTATAAATAATGGAGATGAAGCAGGTTTAAAGCAATTTTTAGATTCACCAGATGGTAAATTTTTAGCAGAGATTTTAAGTAAGGTTAATAATACATTAAAGGATATAAAAGATTTTGAAGAGGATAAGACAAAATATCCAAAACAGAATAACGTAGATTGCGATAATCCATCTAAAGCATGTACATTTACAGCAGATTATATAGCGGCATTGCTTTTAACAAGTTATAATATATTATCAATAGATGAGACAGCGCGGTTAGCAAAAAAGGAAGGAATAACAAGTTCTAACATGAGTGTGAGTGATAATACAGCTATAGCAAAATTAAGCGGAGCAAAAGATGTAATAATAGCAAATACCGCAACATATATAGATACAGATAAAAAACCAGGAGCAAAGAGTAGTGCAGATGCAACTGCAGATTGGATAAATATAATAAATAGTGGCGATAAATTAGTAATTCGTGTAGGTCAAACTCCTGGTGTACCTGAGGGACACTCATTAGTAATTCAGGATTATTATGTAAATAGTCAGGGTAAAATTGAGTTTATTGTTATAGATCCTGAGAGAATCTATAATCGTTATGATCCGCAAACTAAACAAATATTTAAAATGGAAGGTGATGATCGAGTCAATGATCGCAAAAAAAGAACTATAATAAACTATTTAAAGGCAACAAAAAAATAGGAGGATATTAAATAATGAAGAAAAATGTGATTTTAATAGTACTGTTATTAGTAGTAATGAGTTGTACTGATAGTGTTAAGAGTGAAACTGCAAAGAATATCACATCAAAAGAGGTTGAACAATTTGATAATGATAGACTTTTTATAATTCGCTATTCAAACATAATCTATGAAAAGAATGGTAAGACTATAAAGATACCGATTTATCAAGGTACTTATGGCGATGTACTTTATAAAGATTTTAGAGATTATTGTTTAAAAATGAATTATTTGGAACCTAAGGTTAGAGAAACAGGTTTTATAATAAAAGCTAAGAAAGGCGAGTTAAGAAAAACTCTCCATGGATTTTTAGATTTTTATAAGGGTAATATTTTAAAGAGTTTAATAGATAAACCTACAAGTATGTCGTGCGATGGATATGAGTGGTTTATTTTTTATGACTTTGTAATGGCTGGTCTTCCATGCTATATGATGATTAGATTTGATACAAGTGAAATAGACAATGAAAATTATCGTAAATACAAGACGCCATATGATATAATAACAAATGAGGATATGGAAAATCCAAATTTCAGCTATTCATTTTCGATAGGCTTTAAATCAACGGATTAGTAAAAGTTTATGAAAGAATTACACGGGCGCATTTATGCGCCCGAAAAAATCCTCTCACCTCTTTCTCTTCCTCAACACATCCATCTTATTCTCAACATCAATCATCTGATCCCGTAAAATCGCCGCTTTTTCAAATTCAAGATTATCGGCAGCATCCAACATCTGTTGCTTTAAACTCAACTTTATCTCTTCAAGATCTTTTATGTTATTGCTGCGATATGCCGTAGCATTATCTGCAACATAATCAATATATGGATTATCTTTTGTGTACTCCCTCTGTAGTATATCAGTAACCTCTTTCTTTATTGATTCGGGCTTAATATTGTTTTTTATATTATGATCAATTTGAATTTTCCTTCTTCTGTTTGCTTCATCAATTGCTTCCTGCATTGAATCCGTAATTTTATCGGCATACATTATTACCTTGCCGTTTAAGTTCCTTGCCGCCCTACCTGCAGTTTGAATGAGAGAACGCTTAGAACGCAAAAACCCTTCCTTATCCGCATCAAGGATTGCTACAAGCGATACCTCAGGCATATCCAATCCCTCTCTTAAAAGATTTATCCCTATTAAACAATCAAACTCCCCCTTTCTTAAATCCCTTATAATTTCAACGCGTTCAATTGTATTTATTTCAGAGTGTAAATATCTTGCCTTGATTCCAATCTCATCAAAGTACTGAGCAAGATCCTCAGCCATTCTCTTTGTTAAAGTAGTTACAAGTACCCGCTCATTTACCTCTACCCTCTGCCTCACCTCTCCTATGAGATTATCCGCCTGATTTTTAGCAGACCTTACTTCAATCTCGGGATCAACTAATCCTGTCGGTCTTATGACCTGTTCGGCGATATTTTCGGATTTTTCCAATTCATAGTCAGCCGGAGTAGCGGATACAAATACTCCGTGTTTTATCATACCTTCAAATTCTTCAAAGACAAGGGGTCTGTTATCAAGAGCTGATGGAAGGCGGAATCCGTACTCTACTAAATTTTCCTTTCTTGCTCTGTCGCCTGCATACATCCCTCTGATTTGAGGAATTGTAACATGGGACTCATCAACAAAAAGTATAAAATCCTTCTTAAAATAATCTATAAGACAGGCAGGTCTCTCCCCCTGTTTTCTTCTGTCAATTATTCTTGAGTAATTTTCAATGCCGCTGCAATAACCTGTTTCGGTTAACATCTCTATATCATATTTTGTACGGCTTTCAAGTCTCTGCGCCTCAAGCAGTTTACCCTCTTTGCGAAAATATTCAAGCCTGCTTTCAAGCTCGGCAGAGATCATACTTACAGATAATTTCATATCCTCTTGTCCTGAAATAAAGTGCTTTGCCGGAAACAGTACACATATATCCGTTTCATTTATAATCTCACCGCTTACGGGATTAAAAATAGTTAATCGCTCTACCTCATCACCAAATAGTTCTATTCTAAATGCCTCTTGTTTTAAGTATGCAGGATATATATCTATGATATCACCTTTCACTTTAAACATTCCCCGTGTAAAGGCTATGTCATTTCTTTCATAGTGAGCTGAGATCAATTTTTTCAAAAGTTGGTCTCTGTCTATATCCTGACCTTTTCGTATTACAATATGTGACTTTTCAAAATTTTCCGGTTTCCCAAGACCGTATATACACGAAACAGATGACACAACTACTACATCCCTTCTCTCTATTAATGAAGATGCTGCTTTAAGTCTTAATCTGTCTATTTCATCATTAATAGATACATCTTTTTCTATATATATATCTGATGAAACTACATAGGCTTCAGGTTGATAATAATCATAATAAGAGACAAAGTATTCTACTGCATTGTTTGGGAAAAACTCCGTAAACTCTCTAAAGAGCTGGGCAGCCAATGTTTTATTATGCGTCAGTACAAGTGCAGGTTTATTTACAGATTCGATAATTTTTGCCATAGAATATGTTTTCCCCGAACCTGTTACTCCCAATAAAGTCTGAAGACGTTTCCCGGAATTGATTCCTTCAACTATACTATCTACAACTTTTATCTGTTCAACAGAAGATTTATACGGTGAGATAACTTTAAATTTTTCCATGATATTAAGTACCTGTAACTAAACTCTGTTTTTTGCAACTTTAAATATTTTTAATTCACTTATTATCATCCCAAAAAGTATCAGAAAGCATCCGATAATAGCCCAGTCACTGAGCCTTTCGTCTAAAATAAAAAAACCGAAGATTCCTGCAAAAACCGGTTCCCCAGAAAATATCAGCGCAGTATGAGTGGGACTTGTAAAGCGTTGAGCAATATTCTGTACAAGGTAAGCTCCTACTGTTGCAAAAATTGATGTTATTAGAATAGCTTCCCATACACCGGGTCCTTTAGGCAAAGCCGGCGTTTCAAATATGATTGCAGAGAATAGTGAAAAAAATGTTACTGTTCCAATCTGCACTACCGTCAGAAGTATTGAATCGTTCTTTACAGTGTAGAGTCCGACAGTAAGTATATGAAATGCAACTGCAATGGCGCAGAAGAGAATCAGTATATCTCCTTTATTGATCTCATAACCTTCATTATATGTTAAAAGATAAAGACCTATAGATGCAAAGCTAACTCCTATTACACTCTCTGTTGATGGTTTGGATTTTATAAACAGAACAGAAAAAACAGGAACAAGTACTACGCTGAATCCTGTAATAAAACCTCCGTTTGAAGCTGTAGTATATTTTAATCCTATAGTTTGAAAAGCATATGCTAAAAAAAGGAAAGTTCCGATAATAACTCCGTGTATTATTGTCTCTTTGTTTAACTTTGCGAGCCTTTTCCTAAAAATAACAATCAGTATAATAAATGATATTATAAACCTGTATGCAAGAAAGTTAAACGGCGATATATATGACAGAGCATCCTTAATAGCAACAAATGAATAGCCCCAAAAGATTACAACTATAAGCAATAGAATATCTGCGATTATCTGTTTTTTCATAAATTTTTTAGTCTCTCCATAACTTCTTCAATGGACATCCCTGTAATAGAAATTCTTTTTTTTCTTCCATGATCTCCCTTTTCAATTGTGATATTAGACTTTGCAGTTTTCAATTTTGCAGAGAGTAAATGTACACACTCAATATTTGCCTTACCATCAACCGGCGGAGAGTTAAGGTAGACTTTAATATTGAGTGACGGGTCTGTTTTTATTTCGCACCGTGAAGATTTTGGTATTACTGTTATATCTAATATGGTTTTTTTATTCATGGTATTGCTTTTTATCGGGCGCATATAATGCGCCCCTACAAGTGTTAATTTATGGAAATGTTGTATTTTTGCAAATAAAAAAAGGGATAATTTTACTTATCCCTCTTAATAATATAATAAAATAAAACTTATTTATTCTGCAAGAGCGCCTGTAAATATAGGGTCACTTGCTTTGATAGGAGCGCCTTCGTTAAACTTAAGAGCTTCAATTTTTCCGAAATATTTAGGGAACTCAGCTCCTAAATAGAATTGTGATGAAAGAACTTTTCCTGTATAGAAAGCAGCTTCCGCATTATCTGCTAAGAGTTTTTCTCTGTCTGCGCCTTTAGTATCGCCTACAAGAGCTTTCATCTTAGGAGTTGTAACTGTTAAAGTCCATATATGACACCATGCAATAGCTAACATATACATAGCCTCTTGGAGCGGAGTAGCCTGCATAAACAGGTTAAGGAATTTACCTTCAGACATTTGTTTTTTCAACATTTCAATAACGTCATCAAGTTCCTTAATACCTCTTGTATAAAGATCCAAATATTTATCTTCAACAATCCCTTTTGCTTTAGCTGCCGCATCTTCCATTTTTGCTTTCATAACCTTGTAGTTATATTGTTCCTTATTCATGAGAATCTTTCTCATTGTAAGGTCCATAGACTGGATACCGTTTGTTCCTTCCCATATTGCAAGAATCTTAGAATCACACATATATCTCACAATGGGATAATCCTTACAGAAACCATATCCTCCATAGGTCTGCATAGCCATTGAAGTAATCTCAACACCTTTATCAGTACATCCTGCTTTACATATTGGAGTGAGTATCTCGAGTAAACCTTGAGCTTCTTTCTTTTCATTTTCATCTGTGGCATGCTTAACAACATCATGCTGCATAAAGAGGAAGTAATTGAGTACCCTCTGTCCTTCAAGATGGGATTTCATCCAAAGCAACATTCTCTTTATATCAGGGTGTCTGCTGATAGTTACAAGCTGAGCATCCGGATTAAGCATTTGAGTTACGTCTACACCTTGGAATCTGTTCTTTGCATATGTAACTGCATGCATATAAGCTGCCGAAGCATTTCCTTGTCCCTGCATAGCAACACCGTTACGTGCATAGTTCATCATCATGAACATTATCTTCATTCCTTGACGCTCTTCACCAAGCAGATATCCGATACAATTTCCATTATCACCGAAAGAGAGTTGACATGTGGGCTGACCGTGAATACCCATTTTGTGTTCTACACCTGAGCAAGTAACATCATTAAATGCTCCCATAGAACCGTCAGGCTTTACGAGGAATTTAGGAACTATAAAAATAGATATACCCTTAGTTCCCTTTGGGTCGCCTTCAATTCTTGCAAGCACAGGGTGAATCATATTCTTGTAGTAATCATTTTCACCGGATGATATAAATATTTTTTGTCCTGTAATTTTATAGGTGCCATCAGGCTGTTTTACGGCTTTTGTCTTTAGATTTCCAACATCAGAGCCTGCCTCAGG
>JGI24702J35022_10000380_pt1 | contig 26450 bp, 24 predicted proteins | sample TergutTh196P4_FD_35022 | JGI IMG/M metagenome (IMG submission 35022)
TAGGTGTTTTTTGTATAGGGGTGTGCCTTTGGTTTCCATGAAGTAGGTTTTGCAGTGTTGGCATTGGTATCTTTGGTGGCCTGTGGTGTGGTATTTGCCTTGTTTGACGATGTGTTTGTCTTGTTGTTTTTGGTAGTGTGTGCATTTTGGGTTTTGACAAACTATGTTGTCTTGGTTTTTTGTTTTTCTTTTTGGCATGTTTTTCACTGGTAAGGTATAAAGCAACCAAACTACATAACTCTATCGTATATTAGGATATTTGTTTATTTTTTTCAAAATATTTGGTGTCAGGTGGTTTTTTGGTATGTTTGTTTTATGAATTTGGCTGTTTGGGTGTTGTTTATTTTTTGGGTCGGCCAAAGTTTTTTCTTATTTGTGGTATACAGTATTGGGTGTATTGTTGTTTGAATTTTTGTGATTGTTTTTAGGTGGTTGGTTGTTGTTTTTATGGTTATGTTGTTTTTTGCATGTTGTTGTAGGCGTCATTTGTGTTGTTTTTGTTTTTGATTTTGACCATGTTTTTTTATTGTGTGTTGTGTGTTTTTTGGGATTTGTTTTGGTATTGTTGTACTGGCGAGTGTTGAAGTAGTAAGTCGTAAGTTAACTCAAATGTGGGAAATTACTTCGGAATAAGACATAGTTTAATATAATTCGATAAAATGTGTTTTACACAAATAAATGTATGTATGTTTGAATCTCCAAACAACCTGTGTCTACCGAAACATGAAAACAAACAAACAACAGAGAGTCAAACATACATACAAAGATGTAAATGCAATTAAGGTTTAAAAGTGTTTATTCCCAAATAGAAACAAGACTTATATACTTAAAAGTTAACTTTGCATTTTAATGCTTTATTGCGCAAAAATTTTGTTTGCCATAGTTTATGCTAAGCCGAATATGACCATATAAATTATTAAATAAAAATATTTAAACAAAAATGTATTTAAAAATTCAAAAAATTAGAAAAAAAGATAAAGTTAGGCTTTTTGTGAACTATTAAATAAACGCATTTTAGCTTTAGCAACTTCTTTCATTGCATCTTTGGCTGGACCGAGAATTTTACGGGGATCAAACTCTTTTGTCGAGTTAGCCAATACCTCACGTACCGTTGCAATAAATGCTAATCGCAAATCAGTATCAATATTAATTTTTGCGATACCAAATTTTATAGCTTGCTGCAATTGGTCTTCTGCTACACCTTTGGCTCCATCAAGAGTAGCACCATATTTTATTGCTTTCTCACATATCCATATTGGAACACTAGATGCACCATGAAGAACCAATGGTATCCCAACTTTTTCATTTATGATTTTTAAACGTTCAAGATCAAGCTTTGCAGTGTTTTTAAATTTATATGCACCATGCGAAGTACCAATAGCGACAGCAAGAGTATCAATACCAGTTTTTTCTACAAACTCAACAGCATTATTTGGATCGGTTAATATAGCATCTTTTTCTTCTATACTACGCTCTTCTACACCTGCAAGTTTACCAAGTTCAGCCTCAACTGATACTCCCCGTACATGAGCATAATCAACAACACGCTTAGTTACAGCAATATTTTCTTCAAAATCAAGAAAAGACCCATCAATCATAACTGAAGTAAAACCTGCATCAACACACTTGATAGCAATTTCATAATCTTCACCATGATCAAGATGCATCGCCAAAGGCACAACCGCTTCTTTACTAGCATTTTTTACAATACTAGTTATGTAACTCATACCAGCATATTTAATGACACTTGGGGTAATTTGAAGAATAGCAGGAGACTGCTCTTCCACCGCCGCTTCAACAATAGCCTTTACACTCTCAAGATTTTGAACATTAAACGCACCTATAGCATAACCGCCATTTCGTGCGGCAACCATTAACTCTTTATTAGTTACAAGCACTTCTAAGTCACACTCCAATATTCAACCTTAATGCTGCTGACCTTAATATTTAATTGCATCCAAAGAATCAACACTAAATGAAACAATTGTAAGGAATACGGAAAAAACGTGGTTAAACAATTAAGTCTTTATTCAGATGGTGGCGCAAGAGGTAATCCAGGACCTGCAGCAGCAGCTTTTTTAGCAATAGAAAACACTGAAATAATTAAAAATGGTTCACGATTCTTAGGTACACGTACTAACAATCAAGCAGAATACGAAGCCTTAACCATGGGTTTAGAATACGCTATAAGTACTGGAGCTCAAGAAATAATCTGTTACTTAGACAGCGAACTCGTCGCGCGTCAAATGAAAGGCGAATATCGCGTAAAAAATGTTGAACTTGAAAAATTATACCTTAAAGCACACGCGTTACGAGTTCGTTTCAAAAAAGCAGAATTTTATAATGTCTCCAGAAATAACTACTTTATAAAAAAAGCCGATGCTCTTGTAAACAAAACATTAGATGAACAAACATAAACGTTACTGCTCAAAATGGGTGCATAACGTTATTTGAGAATTTTCACCAATAGGGAAGATAAGCGGTTGGAGTGATCTTGTAAATAAGATGGTGTGGTAACATGTTAAAGCGTTTATCTTGAGCAAGAAGTAGTAAAAAACGGTATGATTTGTGGAAAACATCGATACAAATGTGTTGCCTGTGGACGTATTTTTGTAGAAGACGATAAGCGAACCAAGGGTGTGATTGTTAAAATAGCAATGTACGCAATACTTTACTCGCTTGGTAAAGCGTCTTTTAACATGTTAGCACACATTTTTAACACGTAATCATTGATGTATTGTTGGATTGTGGAAGTTTGTGTAAAAATGTTTGTGTTAGAAGGTTTTGGTGAGATTGTGAGGTGGAATTTAATGAGGTATGCTATTTTGTTTGTTTGAAAAAAAGCAAGTTTTGGGTTCTCCTCAAAGTTGTTTTTGATTGTAGCAAGTGGAGAGTTGTGACATGAGTGCTTGTCATAGTGAAACACGCAACTTTCCGACGACTCTACGAAAGTTTAACATTTAGAGTAACACGTTTTTTACATGGATGGAGGATGCTTTTTTCAAAAGTATTGTCTAAAGATCGACATGTTTTTGGTAAATCGCATACTTTTACTATAGGTGAAAATTCAAGTTAGGTTTATTTATAAAAAATTAGGGGTAGAACCTTCTTGTAGTTCTTGGAAATGGGATTGCGTCAATAATGTTGTCTAGGTCCATCATCCATACAATGAGACGTTCTACACCCATGCCAAAGCCAACATGAGGTACGGTACCGTATCGTCGTAGGTCGAGATACCATTCATAGTCTTCAGGATTTAAACCTTGAGTTTTCATGCGTTGAACAAGTATATCTTTGTTGTCTTCTCTTGCACCACCTGTGCTGATTTCGCCAATTCTTGGAACCATCATATCTACACTCATGGCAACCTCTGGGTGATCTTGATATGTTTTGCAATAAAACGCTTTAATTTCTGTTGGGTAATCGTATACAAAGAAAGGTTGTCCGAAATCTTCAGCAAGTACCTTTTCATCCTCATAACCAAGATCAGATCCCCAATCTAATGTAGGATTTTTAGGTTTTAACCGTTTAATGGCTTCGTTGTAGGTAATTCTTGGAAAAGGAGTTTTAATTGTTTTTAATTTATTTATATCGGCACCAAGTTCAGTGAATTCTTTTTCACATTTCTCAGCTACACTTTGACATATATGAACCATTAAACCTTCTTCAAAATTCATAAGGTCATTCATGTCTGCAAATGACCATTCACCTTCCATATGCCAATATTCGGTTAAATGACGAATTGTTCGACTTTTTTCTGCTCTAAACGAAGGCGCGATACAATAAACTTTTTCAAGAGAATACATAAGAATTTCAAGATAAAGTTGACTACTTTGAGTCAGGTACAGTTGCTGGTCAAAATATTTTAGGCCAAACAATGTTGAACCACCTTCTACAGCAGCAGAAATAAACATTGGAGGAGAAACTTCAGTATAACTCTGTTTATCAAAATATTCCCGTGCAGACGCGAAAACTTGGTTACGAACCTTCATGACCAAATTCATTTTTCGACTTCTCAACCAAAGATGTCGCATATCACGGATGAATTCTTCACTTTTATCTTTCCCTATAGGAAAAATTTCAGCCAACCCAACAATATTAATATTTTCTACACTAATTTCATACCCGCCAGGTGCACGTTTATCCTCACATACAACGCCCTCAAGAGATAAACTAGATTCAATTGTTAATTTTTGTGCTTCACCCCACGCAACACTGTTCTTTTTTACTGTACACTGAATAATTCCTGTAGAATCACGTAATACAAGAAATATGAGATCTTTTCCTTCTCGTTTACGATAAATCCAACCTCTAATTTGGACTGTTTGATCTGGACAACATCCACTTAAGACATCATTAATCTTTTTTAAAGCCATTACAATCAACCGTTTTCATTAATTTATCTATAAGTAACCTAAATTTCTATCGCATAAAGACTTGCAGATTTCTCTGTAAGGCTTTGATAAGTAAATCAGGTTTACTTCGGGTATATCATATTTCTGTTTCAACAGAGTTATAGTTATATTTTTAACAAATGTAAAGGTGTTTTCTGCGAATAAAATCAGCTTTATCAACTTTTTTAGTTATCAGCTGTTATTCGTGTTTTGCAGTTCGGGAATTGTTGAATTTGTTATATAGTAAGTGTTTAAAATTTTTGGTTGTAGGTTATTGTTATCTCGTATATGAAGTAAGAAAGTAAAAAAATTTCATAAATGATTTTATTATTTGTAGATTCTAAAATTGTGTGTATAATGCATAAATGATTTAAATAATACGTGTTTAAAGCATAAATACCGTAATAATTCGCTAATAAAATTCACGTTCTACCACTGAACACCAAGATTGTCTAATGTCTAAAGGTAACTTCCGAAAACACAGTTTACATTTCAAATCAACAAAAACAAAAAACACACAACAACTACAACATACAAATTTACCTAACTTTACCTCTATCAGCAATAACTAATCTTTGAAGATTGTCTAAAAAAATAAAAGGTATATATCGACAAAAAAATAAACAAGCAGCATACGAGTGTTATGTTTTTAAAAATTAACACGTAAACAATTCGTTATTGTACTGTATCCTCGCTAATGGTTGTCATCAAAAATTTTATATTCGTAATTTTGGCGTTAAATTTGCTGTTAAGTAACTGTGTTGTAATGTTTTTAGTGTTGTTTCTTGTGATAGTTTTTCTTAATATCGATAAGGTTATATTACGTGTTAAAGTTTGATGAAGTGTATTTGGGGAAAATAGAAAGTATGGTAAAGTATATTTTCGTTACAGGCGGCGTGTTAAGTTCAGTTGGTAAGGGTATTTTAACATCTTCCATTGGAAAAATGCTTCAGGCAAGAGGGTTAAATCCTACAGTTGTAAAAAGTGATCCATACGTTAATGTTAATGCTGGAACAATGAATCCTTACATGCATGGTGAAACTTTTGTCACTGATGATGGAGGTGAAACTGATTTAGATTTAGGTTGGTATGAGCGTTTTCTGGATTTAAGTCTTAAACAAGATAACAGTATAACTACTGGCGCAATTTACAAGTCTGTAATTGAAAAAGAACGTAATGGTGACTATCTTGGGCGTTGTGTACAAATAGTTCCGCATATCACAAATGAAATAAAAAATCGTATTAAAAACGCGGGTAAAATAGCAAATGCTGACGTAGTTCTAGTAGAGGTGGGTGGAACAGTTGGTGACATTGAGGGTCTGCCTTTTCTTGAAGCAATTCGTCAAATGCGTATGGAAGAAGGTTACGAAAATACTCTCTATGTACATGTTGCTCTTGTACCAATTCTTGACGTAACACAAGAAATGAAGACTAAACCTTTACAACATAGTGTAAATGAATTGCGACGTATAGGCATTCAACCAGACGTTATTGTTGCAAGAAGCACTAACATGATTGATAACGAAACACTACATAAAATTGCATTATTTGGCACTATCCCAGAAAACGCAGTATTTTGCGCCAACAATGCAGAATCCGTCTATCAAGTACCACTAATATTAGACAAACAAGGCATGGGCGACTTTGTATGCCAAAGACTAGGTTTTAACTGCCCAACAAAAGAATACACAGAATGGCAAACATTTATTGACGCAACCATCAACCCAGAACACGAAACAAAAATCGCCCTAGTAGGCAAATACTCTGGCTTAACAGACTGCTACGTAAGCATGAGTGAAGCCCTAAAACACAGCGGTGCAACATACAAAACCAAAGTACACATCACCTACATAGAAGCAGAAAAATACGAAAAAGACCCACAAAGCATCAAAGAACTCACAAATTTTGACGGCATCTTTGTCCCATACGGATTTGGTCCAAGAGGAACCGAAGGTAAAATTGCCACCATACAATACGCCAGAGAAAACGACATACCATTTCTAGGCATATGCTACGGCTTCCAACTTGCAACCATAGAATATGCACGCAACGTCTGCAACCTAAAAGACGCAAACAGCACAGAAATCAATCCAGAAACCCCACATAAAATAATCGACCTAATGCCAGAACAAAGAGGCACAGAATACAAAGACGCACCAATGCGAATAGGCACACATAAAATCCGCCTACAACCACACACCACAATCTACAACCTATATAAACAAGAAGAAATCACAGAACGCCACCGTCACCGCTTCGAAGTCAACACAGACTACATAGAAATTCTAGAGAAAAACGGACTAGTTTTCTCAGGAAAAAGCATAGACGGCAAAAGAATGGAAACAATAGAACTACCAAACAAATATTTCTACATTGCAACACAATTCCACGGAGAATTCAAAAGTCGTCCAGGCAAAGCATCACCCGCATACAAAGGATTCATACAAGCCTGCATAGATAAAAAAATAGGCAAACCAAAACCAACATTTGCCTAAAAAATATTTCAGCAAATGTCAACATTATGAGTTTGACATCAATCCCTAACTCTGCAGTCTTTTGGCAATATATTCTTTTTTAGCATCTTCCATATCCTTTAAATTTAGCTTAAAGCCATTTTTTGATTTATAGCTAAATTTAACTGATTTTTAAAAAAACTAAGAGGACATATTACCAAAAAAATGAAGAGATACGGATTAATGCTTCATTCTACTAAAAGCCCATGTACCAATAAGTATCATCACAACATCAAATATACCAATAATTGCTAAATTAATGTACAACGGATTTGTAGGTGTCCAAGATGAACCTAAAATAACTGTCCGCAAAGCATCTACACCGTAAGATAGAGGATCAAGTTTTGAGGCAAATTGCAACCAACCAGGTATATCTGCACCTGTTGTTGGAAATAGTGCACCACTTAGAAAGAACAAAGGAAGATTAATGAATGTTTGAATAGCACCAAAATTTTCCAAACTACCTATGAAACTAGCAATGATTAAACCAATACTCACTAAACCAAATGTAATAAGAAGCATTATTGGCAACACTGAAAGCAATGTTACAATATTGAAGGGTATACCTATAAGAAAACCAAACGCGAACACTATTAGACCTTGAAGCAATGCTGCTGTACTATCCCCAAGCATTTTACCAATAAATATACTAAATCTAGAGATAGGAGCAACAAGTATTTCTTTCATAAACCCAAATTCTTTATCCCAAATTACGCTTATACCCATAAACATTGCTGTAAATAACAGAGTTTGACCTATAATTCCTGGAAATAAAAAGTGTTGATATTCTATACCAGGAATTACGATTCGCGCACCAAAACCTGCTGCAAACACAACCAACCACAGTAAAGGTTGGACAAAACTGATTACGACTCTTGCACGATCTCTAATGAAACGTTTAACTTCTCGTAACCAAAGAGTATAGATACCTCTTAATTCAGTCAACGTATTGCCCTCCTGTGAATCGCAGATAAACCATGCAACTCTTTAGCAGTATCATCTCGTATATTACCACCTGTATAATGTAAGAAGACATCTTCAAGATTTGGTTCACATAAAACTATAGATTCAATATAAATATTGTTTTGATTTGCAAGTTCAACAATTCGCGGCATAGCAGCTTTACCATTTGGAACTGTAACTTCAAGAATTTCTTTCGCATGATGTTGATTAGCAAATCCAAGCCATTTAGTTAAAAGTTCCTCGAGAATTTTGTTATCATTTGATTTAATAGCTATAACATCTCCTTCAAGGGTACCTTTGAGATCTTGTGGCGAATCAAGTACAACAATTTTGCCATGATCCATAATTGCAATACGATCTGAAAGCCTATCTGCTTCATCCATGTAATGTGTGGTTAAGACTACTGTTATGTCATTTACTTCCTTTAACTCTTTAATGTAACGCCATATGTGGTCTCTTGTCTGAGGGTCTAAACCTACAGTAGGTTCATCTAGAAACAAAACTTTGGGTTGATGGATCAATCCTCTACCTATTTCAAGTCTACGCCGCATTCCACCGCTGTATGTGCGTAATAAATCATCCGCGCGGTCTTCAAGTTCAACCAATTTTAGAACCTGTAATATCCGTTCACGCTGTATTGATGCTGGAACACCATACAAATTTGCATGCATTAACAAGTTTTCTCTTCCTGTTAAGCGATCATCAATGCTTGGGTCTTGGAAAACTATTCCAATTGACTTGCGTACTTTCCCTGATTCTTTGACAACATTATACCCATCTACTGTTGCTGTTCCTGATGAGGGTTTAAGAATTGTGCATAACATCGAAACTGTGGTTGTTTTTCCAGCACCATTAGGTCCTAAAAGTCCAAAAATTTCGCCCTTGTCAACACTAATATTTAGGTTGTCGACTGCTTTGAAAGTGTTATATGTTTTTGTTAATTGATCGGTTTTTATGACATGAGTCATTAATTATCAAATCGCGTCAGCATAGGTAATAATTGGCTGATTTAAGGTTTTATAAAAAAACAGTGAAAAATAGCATTCTGATTTTTATATGGGTTTTGTTAAAAACTGGTGATGTCACAAACTATCAGATTAACTGAAAACTAACTAAATTTTGTATCTGGTTTATTTTGTTTGATTTATTATTTGTATGGGTTCTTTTACGTGTTTATTTGTTTATTGTTTCATGCACTACATATTGCGTTTGTCATTTACACGTTTTTACATTATCTATTGTAGCAAATAGTCAAATTCTACAACATGTTTGTCGTGTAAATATTATATATGATGCTTGTTTGTGTGTTTGAGTTTGTGTGATTTAGTTAGAAGAAAACCTATTGACTTTTGCTCCAAAAACAGACTAAAAATAATTATTTTAAAAAATAGAAATTATAGAAATTTTTCGTATGTTGCTAACGCAGAATTTGTTGCTTTCAATACAAAAATTTTTCCTGTACCATGCTCTGCCAAGTCACCGAGAAATACATAAAATGGTCCTTGAGCATTTTGATTCGCATCGATCTTTACTTTTGGCTTTATACCATCAATTGTAAAGGTTGGCATCATCAACTCCATTACACCATTTACAATAATTTTTCCTCCAATCATAAATGCACCCGCACGTGACGCACAATCTTTTTCAACATATATAGTACCATCACTCATATGGTAACCAAGATATCTGCCTGCAGAACCTTTGATTTTAATTGTTCCACCTTGCAAATAACAACCTACATTCGTACCTACGTCACCATCAATAATAATTAAACCACCTTTCATACCAGTACTTGTACCTCTATAAGTTGAAGCGGTATAATCACCTGAATTACCATGAATTTCAATAAGACCTTTTTTCATTTCACAACCTGTCCATCCACCCGAGTTACCATTTATCACAATTTTACCACCCGCTAATTTCTCACCTGTGTGCATACCTGCATCACCATTGATAATAATTTCACCAGTTTTCATACCTTGCCCAACACGTTTAACTTTGGAAAAATCACCTGTAAGAACAACAGTAGGCATTTCAATGGTACTATCTTCAATCACATTGAAAGCATCACCAAGCGTGATTGTTTCTTTACCTTCAGTGATTAACAAATTTTTAATTTCTTCAACACTTTTCCCAGTAAACACATCAACACTGATACATGCTGCCTGGATTGGTACGTCAAATATTCGTTTAGGAGTCAGGGTTATCATATTTAGACACTAGCCTTAATACCTATTTTTTCTGGAACCTTGATATAATGATCTGTAACTGGGTAATTATCAAATTCTATTGTCCAGTATTTTTTGAATTTACTTTTCAATTCGTCATCGATTCGACATGGCTCCTTTGTTTGCACATCAAGCCATATTGTTCTACCAGGTCTAACAGCTACAATTTCTTTATCTTTAACAACAATTTCGCCATCTTTAATAGTATAAATAGCGTTACCAAATGCTCTTCTTACAGGTTTATAATTCTGAGCAATATCTGTTGTTTCAGGATTAATATCATAAATTGCCACATCAGCTTCTGCACCTATACCAAGATGACCTTTATCTTTAAGACCTAACGCTTTAGCCGTGCCTGCACGTGTAATAATTGCCAATTCATACAACGTATATTCCCTATCAAGAGTAGGTAACAAACTTTTCTTTTGAGCTTTCTTGTTACAATTCTTTAAAGTTGCTTCCCTTGCTTTTCGACTATATAACCATGCAAAAACTCTGGGGTAATGATAAAATGGTCCACCATTTGGATGATCTGTTGTCATAAATACTTTCCAAGGATCTTTAACCATCAACGATAATTCTAACCCAATTGACCATTGAATTGCGTTTACTGCATTTTTTCTTTTGAACTCAAAAGGTATGATACCACCACTGGCTTCCGTTTCTACATCACTATTTACCCATTTATTATGACCACCCAACTCATAAAGTGAAAACTCAAATGGACCATCAGCAGTCATAGTTGTGGTATCTGCAAAAGTAACTTGTCCAATATCAATAGTCATGTGATTGTGTGCATTTAAATAATTAGCAATTTCTGCAGCACCTGATTTAAAGTGTGCCCAATTATCACCTGCAAAACTACTAAATTGTATATGTGTTATATGACCAACCGGTTTATCACCTTTATAGAAACTTTCAAGTGCTTGCATAGTCTCTATTGTTGTTTTATAATTTCCAGGTATTCCCAAATTGTTTGTGTGAAGATGTATTGTGTGAGGCATGTTTAACATGGTATTAACTTTTGCTAATCCTTTAATAATGTCTCTTGGTGTTAAACCAAAATTGGGCACTTGATCATCTAAACTATGAACGTTACGACCAAAACCCCAAGATTCTAAGCCACCCGGATTGACGATTTTTATAGCATAGCTACGTGTGGCACGTATCATCCATGCAATGTGTCTTGCACATTCATCAAGATCATCTTTTGCAATGTTTTCAAGTGCAAACCACCAATCACCTAGTAGAGTGAAAGAGGCTTTGTCAATTAGGGGTATATCATTTAGTTCTTCATGAGCGTGCTTTGCTTTCATAGCTGCCATAGATGGATTCATAACTGACGTGTAGCCCATTTTTGAGTAACGATATCCTGTAACATAAGTAGATGGAATAGAGTAGCCTGTTCCACTACGTGTTAAAGCTGTTTTTCGAACAGCATCTTTAACATGATCATCTGGACGTAACATCCTACCAAGATTAACTTCAGAACCTGCAATGTGACTGTGAAGATCAACACCACCAGCCATAACTGTTAAACCTGAGGCATCAATTATCTGGGCATTACATTCATTGACTTTTTTAACTATTCGACCATCTTTAATGGCTATATCCATTTTTTGGCCGTCAATCTTGTTAGTAGGGTCAAACACAAAACCATTTTTAATTAAAATTTCAGTCATTTAGTTACCTCCAGCTATATTTTTGTTTCCAAAATCGTCTAGTTTTTCGACTTTTTCAGTTTTTTGTGCTTTAATGACACGAACTTTTTCAAGAATTTGTCTGATTATTTCTTCATCAGTAGGTACACCTTTTGGTGCTTCAACAACTTTCTTTAAAGAAATAGCTATAGAATCCATACGGTAAGCTGTGCCTGCTTGCTCTATACCACACCATTGTGCGGGAAACACTACATCACCCAATCTTGATATTGCATTCCAATCAGGATTAATAGTGATTAATGGGTGTTTCAACATGTTTTTAACAGAACTTTTGGGAAAATGTGCACCTGGGTCTGCTGAGATAACAAGTGTTGCATCGTTATCACCACGTCTTAGTAAATCATTTGCAGTGAATTCGCCAGGATTATATTGTGGATATCCTTGTGAAAAGTCTAACGCAAATGGATAACCTGTTTGCCACGCAAAAACTGTATTTGCACCTGTAACGTTAAAGTGTCCTCTCATGGGAGAGACAACAAATTTTGTTTTCCTATTAAGATCACGGGTTAATGCAATTGCAATTTCAACGTTTCTGAATCTGCCAACACTTTGAGTTAAACCTAAACCAAAAAAAATCGCGCCAAATTCAGCATTTACCATAACATTTACGATTTCACGTAAATATTCAACAGGAACACCACCAACAACATCAACATCTAATTCCTGATCAAGGGCTAAACAACGCATAGCACCAAATATTTCATAATCCTTATTTGGTTCAACTTTAACAAAATAATCCGCAACATCAGCAGTCATTGTTTTTCTTACATCAAAAACAACCATTTTACGCCCAGCTCTTATCAACGATTGCGGAGGTGCTTCAACAGTTGCTGCTTGCGAATCTGCCTGTTGATAACGAACTTGAGTCCGCCTCATTGTCAAAGCCACCTTCTTCTGACTTGCCTGAGCTTTCAGTTTTTGAACATACCCTTTAAATTCACTTTTTTCAAATCTACCTTCAGTGAAAGCAGTATATCTTTCAACATGCCTTGGATGTGAACTCCAAGGATCACATGCCCAGTAAACAATCAAATCAGCACGATGCCTAATTTGTCCTAAAGTAGCAGTAGGTATACCAATTTCTTGTATAGCCATAACTGACGGCCCATGACATACACTACAACAATTATCTAATGCACCACCTAACTCTTCAGCAAGTTCTACACCAACATGCTGAGTTTCACTTGAAGAACTTGTCCAACCAAACAACAAAGGATATTTTGCATCTGTAAGAATTTGTGCCGCTTTACAAATTGCTTCATCCATAGACACAGGCACAAGTTTACCATTTTTCCGTATATGAGGCTCAAGAATACGCTCTTCACTTTTGTAACCATGAACCATTTTTGCTTCACAAACAGCACACCCATTTTTCATTTTAACAATCTCATTGTTTTCCACCGTTATTTCAAGATCATCACATAAACAACCACATATTGGACAAACAACAGATTTGATTATTTTTCCCATAACAATTACTTCCCAAATTCTTGTTTTAAAAGCTCATCTAAAGTTAAAACAGGCTTATCAGGAGCTGGCTCAACTTCAACTTCAAAACCTCTAAAAGTAGGCATACCGATACTGTCTGTTTCCGAACTACAAATAACATTTGCCCAAATACCACATGGTATAAAAACAATACCAGACATTGCACCATGAGGATACTTTTTTGCTTTAACAACAACCGAACCAAACTGAGACGTCACTTGAACATTCATACCATTCTTCAAACCAAGCTTTTTAATGTCACCAGAATCCAAAAAACAAACTGCAACATTATCAAAATATTCTTGAGAACCTTTTCCAAGCTCTTTACCTACACCTTGATCAATTGTCCTGCCAGTAATTAAAGTTACACGGAGTTTTCGCTCTACCATGACCTTCTCCAACCACGCTACAATAAGCAATTTATTCAGTTATATTTATGTCTAGGTTTATTTACAGGCTTTATATAAGCAAAACACAACTAAAACCCTCTTCTCAAACACTATAAAACAGTTATCTACATAAAAATGGAGTGCAAGACAACTAATAAACTAAACATCACTTTAACTCACAAAACAAAACCAAACAAAAATACAAACCACACACACCAACAACCAAAAAACACAACCACACACAATTTACAAAAAACCAACAAAACTACCCAACCTCTCCCACAAACACAAAATCAACCACAACAACCCCAAAAACAAATGAAAACAAACCAAAACCAACAAAAACACACTTAACAAACTCAAACTCCCACATTAATTCAGCCAAACAATAACCCACCTACTCTAAACCATACACCTAAAACTGTATTTTATTACCCACCATCTTTATTTTTTCAACCTAAAAATGCCCCTTCCAAATCGCCTCACATTAAACTGATAACAATTTTACATCAAAACAAAAACATTAATTCGCCCACGAAACATACAACATACATCTGCAAAACGAAAAACAGACACAATCAACTTTAACCGAATTTCACCACATGATCTGAACCAATCACATCTAAATCTAACTCTTCACTATTGTGAATTTTTCGCTTTTTTGCACTATGATCTCTATTTGATGAGATTTTATAAGAGATTTTAGTTGTTTATGGCAGTATTGTACTATAAATGTTTGTTTTGTATGAGTGTGATTTTTGAGTTTTTTAATTAGTTTTGGTCAATAAAAGTAATCTGTCTGTGGGTTGTTTGAAAAATGTGTGTAATTAAATTTTTGATAGTTCAAACAGAATTTATATGAAAAAAACATATGATTAAGTAATGTGTTTGTGTATTAATAAAAACTTTTTTAACATCAAAAAACTAATAACAACAAAGTGTTATCATTCTCCAATTTATTTTAAGCCTTTTAGTATTAGTTTTTTTAACTTGCTTATTTCCCTCAAAATATCTTTTAGCAATTCTTTATCAATGCTACATATTCTGTCAAATTATTCAACCAAAAATAAAAGTTTCCAAATTTTTAATGTGGATACTGTAAATGTAGGGGTCTATTTCTTAGGGGAATGTCAAAAAGCTAAGATTATGTTAAATTATTGACAACACTCAAATATTGTGCTAATGTTGTTATATGCGAGAACTTTAGCACAATTTAGGTAGGTTATTATGTATATAAAAAGAAAAATCGAACAAAAACTACTAGACCTATCCGCCTCGTTCCCTGTTGTAATGGTAACTGGAGCAAGACAAGTAGGAAAAACAACATTATTAAAACAATTAAGCGAACCCGAACGTAAGTTCGTCTCTCTCGACATACCTAATAATAGGCTAATGGCTATTGAAGAGCCAACATATTTTTTGGCGAAATACGCACCTCCTGTAATAATAGATGAGTTCCAGTATGCCCCTAATCTTCTACCCTATATCAAGGCGTATGTTGACGAGCACAAAAACTATGGTGATTTTTGGTTAACTGGCTCTCAGAATTTTGTTTCTATGAAGAATGTGTCTGAAAGTTTGGCGGGGCGGGNAGGGCTTATTCATTTATTTAGTCTTTCCAATTCAGAGATAACAGGAACACTTTTTGATGAATACACAACAAACTTTGATAAACTAATACTACGGCAAAAAACGGTTACACCTATGAGCAAGGCAGACGTTTTTGCCAAAATCCTCAAAGGGGGTATGCCTCAAACTTTTGAGAATTTACCTGCAACTTTGCAGGATTACTTTGATTCATATTGCCAAACGTATCTTTCAAGGGATATTAAAGATTTAGCGCAGGTTGCTGATGAGCTTTCATTTTACAAATTTATGCAAATATGTAGCAGTTTAGCAACAGAGATGGTGGATTACACCGGTATATCTAAAAAAGTGGGTATTACGGTGAGTAAAACAAAAGAATGGATTTCTATTTTAGTTTCTTCAGGTATTATCATTCTTTTGCAGCCTTATTTCAACAATGCACTAAAACGAGTGATTAAAACGCCAAAGATATATTTTATGGATACAGGGCTTTTGTGTTATTTGCGTGGTATTGATGATGCTGAGGTGTTGATGAAGAGTGTTAATAGCGGCGATTTTTTTGAGAATTATGTGGTTAGTGAGGTTTACAAGAGTTTCACTAATGTAGGTAAGCGTCCGCCGCTTTATTATTATCGTGATGCTAATAATCGTAAAGAAATCGACCTTGTAATGGAACATAATGGGGTTGTGTATCCTATTGAGGTCAAGGAAAGTACTAATCCTGATAAAAAGGTGGTCAAAAATTTTGATGCGGTTAAGCCGGTTGTAAATGAAAAGATGAAAATCGGGACAGGTAGTGTTATTGCTAATTGCAATGATATTTATCCTCTTGGTAAAAATGTTTGGGCCGTTCCGCACTGGTTTATTTAAGTCATGTTTCAAACTAGTTTAGTTCCAAACTCCAACACACTAATAAGCAAACCAAACAAAACCATAGACACCTCCAAAATTTTGGAATATCAAATAGTCTTGCAAGTCAAATGCTTCAACCTTGTACGAAAAGTCAAATGCTTACGCTTAATACTGTATATACTAAACCAGACTGTTTTCGTTTAATTAATCGATTCCATCACCAAAAACTGAACCAAATATGCGCCCAAAAAGAGCAAAAAATAACAACGAACGTTACTAATAGTATTTATACTGTATAACTATTGTATAACACTGTAAACAGGTGGAAACATGATATCAAATAAAACAAGACAAGAAAAAATCCTCACAGTCATAGCAATAGACCCAACCACAGATGTAACAACAAACGATCCAGCACACATAGTATCATTCGGCGAATACGTAACATATCAACATGACAATAAATGCGAATATTACGGAAAAACAGCACCAATAATATGGTTAACACCACTTGTAAAATACACAGAACCATTCCCTTATGCAATAGGTTCAAAATGGAAACTTGAAATAAAAGAAAACAACACAATCAATTTGATAGAACCATAATGAGCATAACAAATATGAAAACTCGCCAAAACAACAAATGTTCTAACATGATTTGCCAATCAACATCAACCCTAAACAACCACAAAAAATATTACAGACACCAAATAAACCAACACACAACAACCATAGAAAAACTAAATCACCAATTAAACTCGCCAAATTCCAATTCACAAAACCAACAACCCTGGTTCACACCAACACTAAGAGAAAAAATAGAAAAAGCACAACGTAACCAATTAACCAACCAAGAATACGCAACAGTACTACACGAAATAGCAGAAATTTCAACTAATTTTTATCCAGTAAAACATGGTCAATGCATAGCTATAAAAATACTCACAGGAGAAATCGTTGAAACAGCTGAAAAAGAATTAGATTTACTAAAAAAAATACAATGTAAAAATTTTGGTTCACCCATTTTTGTATGGAAAGTAGGGTTTAATTCTTTTGCAGGTTGGAAAGCTTGGCGGTAATAACAAATAAAAAAACATACGTTAACAATAGGGCGTTCGTAGATGTTACAGGAGTCATTGTTAACACCTCAAATAAACAGCAAATCAAATTTAATGGCAACAGCCTTATTGATACAGGGTTCGATCAAGGGATTTTTCTTCCCAACAAATATTTAAAAGACTTAACAGATTTAGGAGTAATACCACTTCAACGCCCATTACGTTTGCAGATGGCAGTTGTGGTGTTGCGTTTTCATGTATTGGAGTTTTACATAAAATTGAAGATTGTTGTTTGAAATCTGAAAAAGAGGTTGTTGTTTTGGTACATGGAAAAGATGAAGAAGATTCTACAATAATAGTGGGAATGGGGGCTCTGCAATATTTTACAGTTATATTTGAAGGGATAAACCAAGTTTTCAGTATGTCTGAAGATTTTTTTTAAAATACAAGAAACACAAAGACTAAAATCTGCCTTACCCACAGCTATGAATCATTTTCGCACATTTAAAACCCAAAAAAACAAACAACACCTCTTAAAAAACCCACAAGATACCACTTGCGAAATAAAATTCTCTGCCAACTATGATGAATCACCCACCCGTGCACACTTTTATTTGCAGGACTCTTTGGAACATTTAATCCCTTAAAATTTACCTCTTTAGAGTTCAGTATGGATTTGGGACTCTTGTTTTAGCAGGTTTTTTTGCGTTTAGTTTATTTGTTACTTTTAGAAAACGCCAACCCATCGTACTTGCCCTACCAGAATTAGCACAAATTATAAGTTTACCCACAGCAACAAAAAAACTACCATAACATTAGGCAAAATACCCATCAAGAATGCAACTCGCACACCACCAACACCAAAAACAAAAACAAAAACTCAAAAAAACCCCAAACCAACCAACCACAAAAAAACAAAAAACAAACATTTAACCAAAAACAACAAACCATAACACCATAAAAAACATGCCTAAAACATACGTTAAACCACATTTCCACCAATATACAACCACTACAAAGTAGTAAACATTTTATAAAGACACATCGCTATTTTTATTGATGATTTATATGACTCAAGCGCAGGAAATGCCAACAAAAAAAGTAACAACAATAAACACAAAAGGCCAAGTTACCATTCCCCAAACACTACAAGAAAAACTAGACATAACACCAAAAACCAAACTAACAATCTACACAAAAGACAACAAAATCATCATAGAAAAAATAGACACACCCACCACCACCGCCACAACTACTGTTGATGATTTAGAGAAACAATGGGATAAAATAGTTACAAATATAGCTAAAAAAGGATTAAAAATATCAGAAACCGAAATTCAAAAAGAAATAGACGCATACAGAGCAGAAAACAAAAGATGAAACGTTAATGATCAGAGTTGTATTGGATACCAACGTTTTAATTAGTGTCATACTTTCTAAGGGCAAACCATACGAGCTTTTCATGAAAGCTGTTTCAAAAAAATTCGTGTTGGTTGTTTCTGATTTACTTTTAAAAGAATTTGAAGGAGTCATACGAAGACCAAAATTCAAGTTTACCGATGAGGAACTCTGCGAGATATCTTATAGTCTGAGGCAGTCGGCAGAAATAGTAGAGGTAGTTTCAAAATTTAATATAGTTTCACGAGATTTCAAAGATGACATAATTCTTGAGACCACTTATGATGGAAAAGCCGATTTTATTGTTTCGGGCGATGATCATTTGTTGTCACTAAATAGTTTTAGAGCTATTAACATCGTTAGTGTCAAAGAAATGCTGACGTACCTTGAAAATTTTTAGACATAAAACAACACTTTTACTAAAACAAAATGGATAGATATTGTTCTGTTTCCACATTGCAGCAAAGTCAATAATTGTGGAAAACATGAGAACAAGTGTTATTTCGAATTGTACTTTGAAACACGTACAAATGTAATTTAAACTTACTATAAATCACTCAATTAAAATACTTCATGACACAACCAACGATTCCACTATATCATACAAAAACCTGAAAATACATTTGTTGAAAACTTTAACATGCTAAACCAATATCAGATATAGTCTTAGAATTTGCGGGTTTTATGATAAAGGTTAAAAGTGTAAAGATGATTTCCTGTTTAACATTGGAAGTATTTGGTATGACTAAATCGTCTGTTATTTCTGGTTTCTACAAACTTACTCCTAAAGAACGTCTTGCAATTGTAAAAGATTTTGCAGGCTTAACCGATGACGAAACACAACTTATTGAACAAACATGTGCATTACCTCTTGAAGTTGCTAATCACATGGTTGAAAATGTTATAGGCATATTTCCTGAACCCTTAGGTATTGGCACAAATTTTTTAATTAATGGTATCGAATACCTTATACCAATGGCAACTGAGGAACCAAGTGTTATAGCCGCTGCCAGTAATGCAGCAAAAATGGTTCGTGAAGGTGGAGGTTTTCACACAAGTAGTACACCACCTATAATGATTGGACAAATTCAAGTTGTCAAACTAAAAAACGTTAAAGAAGCTAAAGATAAAGTTCTAAGCATTAAAGATGATATTTTGAAAAAGGCTAAAGAACAAGATTCTGCACTTATTCATTATGGTGGGGGTCCACGAGATGTTGGAGTAAGAATTATAGATACAACTATGGGTGAGATGCTTATTGTTGAATTATATGTTGATTGTAGAGATGCTATGGGAGCTAACGCGGTTAATACAATGGTTGAAGCTTGTTCACCTCTAATTGAGCAAGTTACTGGAGGTAAAGTTTGTTTAAGAATTATTTCCAATCTTGCTGCTAAACGGCTTGTTCACGCATCATGTACAGTTCCAAAAGAGGCAGTTGGAGGTGAAGCAAATGTTGAAGGTATTGCATATGCATCAGCTTTTGCAGAAGCAGACCCTTATCGTGCTGCAACACACAATAAAGGTGCTCTTAACGGTATAATAGCTGTCGTCTTGGCCACGGGTAATGATCATCGCGCTATTGAAGCTGGAGCTCATGCATATGCTGCTCTAAATGGGCAATACACTTCTTTTGCCAAATGGGTCAAAAATGCTAATGGTGACTTGGAAGGATCTATTGAATTGCCTATGGCAGTAGGTTTGATCGGTGGCGCAGTGAGATCTCATCCAATAGCGAAAATTTGTATGAAAATTTTAGGTGTAAAAACATCTAACGAGTTTGGAGAAGTCTTGGCTGCTGTTGGTTTAGCACAAAATCTTGCTGCTTTACGTGCTCTTTCTAGTGAGGGTATTCAGCGTGGACACATGTCGCTACATGCACGAAATGTTGCAATTACTGCTGGAGTTCCAATGAATCTTGTAGAAACAATTGCAAGTCAAATGGCTAAAGAACGCGCGGTTAATGTAAATCGTGCAAAAGAAATTTTTGATGAAATAAAAAACAAACAATAAACTATTTTTTATGGGCGATTTTTTTGAAAATTTTGCTTGATGAAATGTTTGCTGGTCTAAAAGAATATTTTGAAATTTTAGGTTATAATGTTGTTACAGTTCATGAAGTGGGTTTAAAAGGTGTTAAAGATTATGAAATTGTTGAGTATGCAAAAATTCATGAGTTATTATTGATAACTCAGGATGCTAAACCTGCAGAACTTGCAGAGATAACAGGCATAAAATGTATACTAGTCACAAAAGCGATGATCGTAAAAGTAGTTGATGAAAAAATACGTCAACTTTTTTTATAAACAATAACCTAATTTTGCACAAAACTTTGTTTACATGTTTCGTGTTTATTAAATTGTTTCTGCCATACTTTTTAAATATTTATTCCATAAATAAGCTGCCGCGTAACCTGCAGTAGCCCCTGTTACAAAACCCATAAACACCACCATTATATCAAGCACCCAACTTCTTTGGATAATAAAATTTGGCGTCATTACACTTGCACCATATGTTATTATACCAATTAACATTGTACTAATTGCCATGGCAATTATAAGACGATTACGATTTACTCCCTGTGAAGTACCTTTTATTTTAAATACAAACAAAGTAAAATCCACTAACATGCCAAAAATTACTAAAGCCAGAAAAGTAAATAGCCCCAACGCCGAATTACCAAGAGCAGTAAGCAACCCGCCAACTGCACCCACATAAGTTGCACCAACATTTCTTATAAACAACCCACTAAGAGCTAAAAATACTGATTCAAGAGCTATAGCCATGTAATTAACAGGAGGCGGCAAAAACATGTTCACTACAAAGATAATTGAGCCAAACAATGAAACAATAAAGATACGTTTTATACGGTGCGTTTACAGATTCTCCTTCTACTACTATATATTTAGTTTACATTAAAAAACCTTGCATTTTTCCAAAAACTCATCTTTCCCCACTTTTACTACACCTGAATTTTAACGATAAATATAAATTGTAAGATTAATATAACTTGTAAACATTCAAATATTGACTTATAAATGTAAAACAGGAGAGCACGATAAAAAATTGAGCACACACGCAGAAGATCTAAAACTAAGATTAATGACCATTGAACTTTTACGTACCGCAAAATATAGACACAACATAACCTACCGCGAATTAGGCACAAAAACTGGCCTACCCGTCACAGTTCTAAGCCGCTACGCAAAAGGACATGTCCTTCCAAACACTACAAGAGCAAAACAATTATTACGCGTACTCACAAAACTCGTCGGCTTAGACATTGAACTTAGAAGCAGAATCAAATTCGATGACAACGGCTACTTTGACAATACAGAAATCATTGGAGATTACAACATACTACAACAAGCCGCCAACAACGCTCTATCCAATTTTGCAGGAAAACGTGTAACAAAAGTCTTAACCACAACCAACGACGGCATCCCACTAGGCACTATAGTTGCAAACGCTCTTGGCGTAAACCTAATCATAGCTAAACCTAACAAAAAAGTCGGCGTAAAAAATTTTCTCGAAGAAACATACATCCTTGGACGTGATACAGGCATAGTCATCACACTATACATCCCTAAAGACGCTATAAAAAAACGTGACAGCATACTAATCGTTGATGACCTAATTAAAAACGGAGAAACACAAGAAGCACTTGTAAACCTAATAAAAAAAGCAAAAGCAGAAGTCTCAGGCATATTTGCACTAATCGCCATAGGTGAAGAATGGAAAAAACGCCTAAAAAACAGTCCAGACACACCAGTTGAAGTAATAACCCACATAAAAACCCACACCGACATTTTATAACACAAAACATTTTCAAACCATTACAAAGAGACAACAAAAATGCGTATGATAAAATGGGAAAACCAAGTAGTAATTACTCCAGACCAAACTAAACTCCCTCTTGAAGAGGTTACATTAAAAATAACAACAGTTGAACAAATGGCTGAAGCTATAAAAACTCTACGTATTCGAGGAGCACCCCTACTTGGTGCAGCAGCAGCATTTGGAGTTGCTCTAGGAGCGTACAATTCAAAAGCACAAACACTTCCTAAATTGCTTGCTGACTTGGAAACAGCAGGAACATTAATAAAAAAACAAAGACCAACAGCAGTAAACTTGTTTTGGGCTACTGATAGAGTATTAAACATGGCGCGAGCCTATAAAGGCGATATTAACGGTTTACGGATTGCAGTAGCTATGGAAGCACAAAAAATTGCTGACGAGGATGTTGCACAAAATTACGCGATAGGCAAAAACGGTGCCGTATTAATTGATGATGGAGACACAATTTTAACGCATTGCAATGCAGGCGAATTAGCCACTGTTGAATACGGCACTGCTTTAGGAGTTATAAGAGCAGCTTGGCAGCAACATAAAAAAATTAAAGTTATCGCTGATGAAACTCGTCCTTTGCTACAGGGTGCAAGATTAACCGTTTTTGAATTAAAACGTGACGGCATACCTGTAACTTTAATTACTGATAACATGGCAGGTTATGTCATGAATAAGGGTCTTGTAAATAAAGTCATTGTTGGAGCAGATCGTATTGTTCAAGACGCTGTTTTTAACAAAATTGGCACCTACAGTGTAGCTGTACTAGCTCACGCACATGGCATACCTTTCTATGTAGCTGCACCAAAAAGCACTTTTGATTTAACCTGTAAAGCATCAGACGTTATAATCGAGGAACGTAAACCTGACGAAGTTACCCATGTAGGTTGCCAACAAACCACACCTGAAGGTGTCTCTGTGATGAATCCGGCATTTGATGCTACACCTTTAAAATATGTAACATGCATCATAACCGAAACAGGCATATATAAAAAAGAAGATTTCATAAAATTCAATCCAACATTCCACAAATAACATCACAACCCACCCACATTTTTAAATACCTTCAAGTATCTCGCTTTTTCGATTTAAAACCTAAACTGTAAACACAATATTAAAAAGCACTACCTATAGAATTCATAACTGATTAACTTGAGTGATACAAAAGAAGACACCTCACCTATAGAGTTTCAAACAAACGGCAAACTTTCTGAAAAAGGCATAACTGTAACTGAACAAAGTAACATCGACCAACTCTCATCACGTGGATACGGTACACTAGAAAACAAAAATCTAACATTAACCTACTTTGAAGCATTATATTTACAAAATAAAGGAATGCTTACAATTAAAGACAACAACAACACTGTTGACTTTCAAACAATATTGAACGCTTACCAAAAAATAGATGAAAACGCATGGGTCAACTATCTTGTTTATCGTGACCTTAGAAGCCGTGGATATGTTGTCCGAGAAGGATTTGGCATTAAAACAGAATTCCGAGTTTACGAACGCGGAACATACGGTAAAAACTCCGCAACATACATGATACTATGCATACAAGAAGGTAAACCCCAAAACATAGACAACATAGCAGACATTTTACAACAATGCCAAAACCAAAAGAAAGAATTAGTACTATCAGTTATGAACCGCAGAGGCGAAATAGTATACTACACTACCTCTCAACTAACCTTCAAATAAAACTGAAATCAAAATTAATAAAAAAACAACATACAAAATATTCAAATTATTTACAAACTTGCTTAAACCAAAAATAAATAACAAAACAACCATTATTACACTTACATTATTTAAAAATATTCACATTTTGAAGAAGCACCTCTGAGAAGAGTATAACAAAAAGAAATACAAAGCAATTTAACACTTTATAACTACAATAATCATGAAATGCCCCAAATACGAAACAAAACTGTGTAAAAACAGAACTAAACCACAACAAACAACACTACAAACACAAAAACCACAAACACAAAAACCACAAACACAAAAACCACAAACACAAAAACCACAAACACAAAAACCACAAACACAAAAACCACAAACACAAAAACCACAAACACCACAAAACATCACAAAACATCACAAAACACACCTTCACCCTCACCTCTACACAACAAAATCACCCAAAAACACATTGCCAAATACCCAAAAACAAACCCTCAACCACCATATAACAGACAAAAAACTTTAACTTAAAACCTATAAAAAACCTACACCACAAAACAAAAACAGTATTGAATGATGAAATACATCACTTCTTACGCTCAAAAAAACAAGACCTAAACATAGAAGACACACTGTAGAACTACAGATGAACAGATTAATTGATTGGTTGGAAATGCGAAAAACAAATGCCCAAACTCAGAAAAATGCATAATCGACTACAAACTCTAAAGATCAAGACTTCCTTTACAAATAACAAGAAACTTATGCAAAAGTAATTTCATCTGAACTAATGGAACACAATAATTTTCGTCAACAACATTGGTGTGATCAGTTTCGTTTGGAAAACTTATAGTTTCAAGAAATTTACGCGCAATTGATTTAACTATTTTTCTATATACTCTCTTTCATGTTAATAGTTCGCGGAAAGAGATCTATAATCTTGTACACACTCCTTTTTGAAAAACTCAAAATTTTATTAGTGAAATTCAATTTATGAAAATACACATATTGCTATCAGAATTTTCACCATAAACTTTGCTAAGAACTAAATACCCATGAGGTGGTAAAACATATTTATCACTAAACAATATTCTGAAGAATATTGTCATGTCTTATGCAGGGGTCGCCGAGCATGGCCAAAGGCGTAGGCTTCAGGAGCCTATCCTGCAGAGGTTCGTGGGTTCAAATCCCACCCCCTGCACCACGCAAATGTGTCTGGTTCTGTTCCTCAAACTTTGGCTCAAAAACCAACCAAACAAAAAGAAAAATCCACGTCTTTTAAAATCCCAGAACATACAAAGGACATGAGCATAAATAAACCAATACACGACTACGCCCAACGAATAAAACGAAACCGCCACAACATCAAGCAACTCCCAAACGGCACAATAGGTTTGCAGTTTTTAGACCATTTAAGTACCTTGGGCTTTCACTTGGTAGAATCTCCAAATGTAGCACCCATATACCTGTACTGTTTCGCATAATTGATGGTGCAGACATTAAAGCCATGACTAAAATCGACATAGAACACATAGTAACCCAAATAAGCAATAGACCAAACAAAGAATCAACCAAAACAGATAACAAACTCTTACTGCGCAAAATAGTCCAATACGCCAAAACAGGTAGTTGTGAAAAAGGCACGCCCATACCCCCAGAAGTAAGCTGGATAAGCCTACTGTAAAAGAGAAAAATCCCAGAGTCACCCCCGAAAACCTGCTAACACAGGAAGAAATAATTACCATTCTAAAAGCTACCACAAACAAGCGTGACCGCGCCATCATTTATGTGTTCATCGAAGCTGCTTTGCGTCCAAGTGAACTTTTAACCATGCGCATAAGCAGCGTAGCCTTCAAAGACGAATACTGCCTAATCACAGCTACGGTAAAACAGGCATAAAACGATACCTAGTCACCTCAAACAAACCGTTGCTTCAATAGTTAGAAGAACACCCCTACAAAACAGACCCCCAAGCACCCCTATGGTGCTCCATAGCAGTCAACCACATAGGCGAACGCCTAAGCTACACACATTTCAACCAGATAATAAAAAAGTTAGCTCAAAAAGCAGGTCTAAAACGAAACATCTGGCCATACCTATACAGACACAGCTCCCTAACTGCCATGGCAAAAGTCTTCACCGAATCCCGACTGGAACAAATCGCAGGCTGGACATACGGAAGCAAAATGACCAGACGCTATGTACACTTTTCAGCCAGAGACTTAGAAGATGCAATGCTATAACTGCATGGGTTAAAGAATCCTTCAAAAGCTGAAGGCATAGCCAAACTAATAGACTGCCCAAGATGTAGCAACAAGAACTCT
>JGI24702J35022_10000381_pt1 | contig 26406 bp, 19 predicted proteins | sample TergutTh196P4_FD_35022 | JGI IMG/M metagenome (IMG submission 35022)
TGGGGAGAGGAAGAGCGACGAAGTGAGTGAGCTTTCGCACTTGTGCGGAAGCGAATGATACGCAGTCCGCGATGACGACTAATGAAGCAAAAATAAACGTCTACCTCACCGGGCGTGCAATTGTACCACCCACGGGGATCCGCCCGCAATTACACATTCAAATACCTGTTCAATGCCATGCTGCTGCCGCCGACGCCGACGCCAAAGCCGATGGCGGCGAAAATGAACACGAGCGGCCATGAAACGTTCGAAAACGGGATTATGCTGACGAACCCCGCCTCGAGCTGTATCACCCTGCCCGCGACAAGGTCATATAGAGCCCAAAGCACGGCGAAGGCGGCCATCGCGCCCGAAATCCCGAGGACGAAGCCCTCGTATATGAAAGGCCATCTTATAAAGGCATTCGTGGCCCCGACCAGCTTCATGATGGCGATCTCCTCGCGCCGCTCNAACGTCGCGAGTTTGATGGTGTTCGACATTATGAAGAGCGAAATCGCGAGCAAAACGCCAATGATTACGAGCGAAATCGCGCTGACGACGTTCCTGACGGTCACGAGGCCTTTGGCGATGGAAAGGTTCGCGTTCACCTTTTCGATGCCGTAAATCCCCCTGATCTCCTGCAGCGTGTCGGCAATCAGCGCGACGTCGTCGACATAGACGGCATATCTGTGCCGGAACCAGCTGGAATCGACGTCGGTATACCTATCCGTGTCCTCATACCTGCCGATGAACGACTGCATGGCCTGCTCCCGCGTGATGAACACGACGTTGTTGACGTTCGGAGTCGAGCGGAGGCGGCGGGCCAGAGCCTGCGCGTCCTGCTCCGAAAGGTTCTCATCGACATATGCCAGAAGGATGTTCTCGCTTTCAAGCTCGCCGATGAGCGCGTTGATGTTGAGGGCAAGCAAAGCGAAGCTTCCCATTATCACGAGGAACGCGACAATGATGCACACGGACGCGAACGACATGAGGCTGTGCGTGAAAATGCTCAGAAATCCCTCTTTTATATAATAACCCATGCGGTTCCTACTCAACTTCATAGTTATAATACCCGTCCATTCCATCGCTGATGATCCGGCCGCCGTCAATGGCGATGACGCGCTGGGACAGCCGGTCGACCAACGGCTTTTCGTGCGTGACGACAAGGACCGTCGTGCCCAATTCGTTGATCCTCTGCAGGAGCATCAAAAGCTCCAGGCTGCGCGCCGGGTCGAGGTTCCCCGTCGGCTCGTCGGCGATGATGAGCGCGGGGTTATTGACGAGAGCCCTAGCCACCGCCACCCTCTGCTGCTCGCCGCCGGAAAGCTCCTGAGGCTTGACCTTCGCCTTATACTCCAGCCCGACGAGCTCCAGAACGTAAGGCACGCGGGCGCGGATCTCTTTGTTGGACGCGCCGACGACGCGCATGGCGAACGCGACGTTCTCGTAGACCGTCTTGTTGTCGATGAGGCGGAAATCCTGGAAAATCACTCCGATCGTGCGGCGCAGGTACGGCATCTTGCGCATCTTGATGCGGTTCATGTCGTAGCCATTGACTACGAGCTGCCCATCCGTGGGGGCGATCTCGCCAGTCACCAGCCTGATGATGGTGGACTTGCCGGAGCCCGACGGCCCGACAAGGAACGCGAACTCGCCCGTGCCGAGCGTGAACGTAATGCCCTTAAGCGCCCTAGTGCCGTTGGCATAGACCTTAAAGACGTCAGTCATCATAATCATTGAAACTTTGACTCCTGTGAAACCAAATACTTTTTGACCATCAGCGCGACCTTGAAAATGATCGCGTGGTCAAACTCGCGAAGGTCGAGGCCCGTGATTTTTTTAATCTTTTCAAGCCTGTAGACAAGCGTGTTCCTATGGACGAAGAGCTTTCTCGACGTCTCCGAAACATTGAGGCTGTTGTCGAAAAACTTATCGATCGTGAACAGCGTCTCCTGGTCGAGAGACTCGATCGGGTTTCGCTTGAAGACCTCTGAGAGGAAAATCTCGCACAGCGTCGCAGGGAGCTGGTATATCAGCCTGCCGATGCCGAGGCTCTCATAGCTGATGATGGTCTTGTCGGCCTCGAAGACCTTGCCGACGTCGATGGAAATGAGCGCTTCCTTATATCTGTCCGCAAGCTCGCGCAGATGCTTGGCAGGCGTGCCGATGCCGATGACGGTCTTGAGGGCGAGCTCGCTCTCGAGCTTCTCCTCCAGCGTCTCTGCGAGCTTTTGCAAGTATTTGTGGTCGCCGGACGGGGGCAGCTCCTTGACGACCGCGACGTCGGTGTCGCTGATGGAAATGACGAAATCGTGCTGCTTGTCGGGGAACGCGTCCTGCAGCAGCTCCACGGCCGGCAGGTCCATGGCGGCGATGTGGCGGACGACGAGCACTCCCCTTGTCACATCCGAGGCGAAATGCAGCTCCTTCGCGCGCATGTATATGTCGCCGGGCAGGATGTTCTCCGAAAGTATGTTCTTGATGAAGGCGCGCTTGTCGTGGTTTTCTTCAAAGTAGATGCCCGCCTCGTTGATGGCGATGGCCGCCATGAGGCAGATTGTCCTGGCCATTTCGTCCTCGCCTTCGGCAAAAGCCGCGTAATCGTCGCCGGCCCCGATGCCGAGAGTCTTGAACGTCCTTCCCTCGCATTTGACTGTTTTGTTGCCCTCCTCGTCATATTGGAACTCCGCATATTCGATGCTCGTGCCCATGAGCGACAAATCGCTGCTGGCCACGACGAGTCCTTCCGGGTCTATGACGCCGATGGTGCGCGTTGTAGCGTCTTTCATCTGGACTATGACGCTTTGGAATATTCTGCTCGACAATGTGCCACCCTCTCCCCTATTGTCCGTTTTGTATATCTAACGTGAGGGCTCCGCCCTCACAACCTGGACGCCGCGCGCTCCGGCTCAATTCGCTCTACGGTGGAAATGAATTCCACCTACGAATTTTAGCCTTCGCGCCGGCGCACCGCGCTTCGCGCGGTGATAGTAACTAACGGACATTTAATATTCTTGTTTTTTATTTGCTTCGTTAGTCCGTTAGTTACTAACGTGAGGGTTCCGCCCTCACAACCCATCGTGACAGCTCGCTTACATTTGTGGTCAAATTGACTATGTGCGATATGACCATAATATACTAAAACCTTACAAATTTCAATACCCATTTCGTAACTTTCTGTAAATATTTTGTATCGGTGTTACAATTCACGCCCGGTGAGGGCGTGAACAGGAGCGTATCGGTTGACAATTCATGGGGCATGCTGAAATTCTGTAGTTTTGGTGTAGGGGCGCATATCATGCGCCCGTGGGCGGATAGTATCCGCCCCTACAAGCGATATATTGCCATTTCTGCGTAGAATTCAGGTAATCCAACAGCAATGCAGCGAATTCGCAGAAACGCAAAAGCGGCCTTAGCGGCCGCTTTTGCTATATCAGAGATAACGATTACTCGTTGATGCCAATGACGACGCCGGAACCGACCGTGCGGCCACCCTCGCGGATGGCGAAACGAAGCCCCTGCTCGATGGCGATAGGAGTGATGAGCTCGACATCCATCTCGATGTTGTCGCCGGGCATGCACATCTCAACGCCGTCGGGAAGGCGAATGATGCCCGTCACATCGGTCGTGCGGAAATAAAACTGCGGACGATAGTTGTTGAAAAACGGAGTATGGCGCCCGCCCTCGTCCTTGGTCAGCACATAGACCTGGCCGCGGAACTTCGTAAACGGGTGGATGCTGCCGGGCTTTGCCAAAACCTGGCCCCTCTCGACCTCGGTCTTCGCAATGCCGCGCAGCAACGTGCCAATGTTGTCGCCGGCCTCGGCATAATCAAGAAGCTTCCTGAACATCTCGATGCCCGTGACGGTAGTCTCGCGAGGCTCGTCCATAAGACCGACGATCTGGACCTTCTCGTTGAGGTTGATCTTCCCGCGCTCGACACGGCCCGTAGAAACGGTGCCGCGGCCCGTAATCGTGAAAACATCCTCGACCGGCATGAGGAAAGGCATGTCCGACTTGCGCTCCGGGGTGGGGATGTATGAATCGACATAATCCATCAGCTCTTTGATGCAAGCATATTCGGGCGCGTCGATCTCCTTGGACTCGGACTCGAGAGCATCGCGGGCGCTGCCCTTGATGATCGGAATATCGTCGCCGGGGAACTCATAAAGAGAGAGCAGCTCGCGGACTTCCATCTCGACAAGCTCGATGAGCTCCTCGTCATCGACCTGGTCGGCCTTGTTGAGAAACACGACGATCGCGGGCACGCCGACCTGGCGGGCGAGCAGAATGTGCTCGCGTGTTTGGGCCATCGGGCCGTCTGCTGCAGATATGACCAAAATCGCACCGTCCATTTGCGCGGCGCCGGTTATCATGTTTTTGATGTAGTCGGCGTGTCCCGGGCAGTCGACGTGCGCATAGTGGCGCATGTCGGTCTCATATTCGACGTGAGCCGTGTTGATCGTTATGCCGCGCTCGCGTTCTTCAGGGGCCTTGTCTATCGCGTCGTATGCCTCGAACTTGGCTTTGCCCTGAAAGCTCAGGTACTTTGTGATTGCGGCTGTCAGTGTCGTTTTGCCGTGGTCGACGTGACCGATAGTGCCAATGTTGACATGCGGTTTGGTTCGTTCAAACTTAGGTTTCGCCATTTTTATTATCCTCCTTAATGGTTAATACAAGGAATGACATAACATTCTGTCAGTAGCCTTTTTAATTCGTTTGTTGATGTATTATACTGTATGTTTTTACAATTTGCAACAGTTATTTTTGCCGGTATTTTTACCAAAAGCCGCCGGTTATCTCGTCTTGAAGCGACTTTGGCAACTCGACATAATGGCTGGGCTCCATCGCGTAATTTCCGCGACCCTGCGTGTATGAGCGCAGCACGGTCGCATAACCGAACATCATGGACAGCGGGACCAGCGCCTTGATCTGCGACGCGCCGCTCTTCGTCTCCATGCCGGTGATCTGCCCCCTGCGCGAATTGATGTCGCCCATGACATCGCCCATATACTCTTCGGGAACCGTGACGACGACCTTCATGATAGGCTCGAGCAGCACGGGATCCGCCTTGTACATGGCCTCTTTGAACGCCATGCTGCCGGCGATCCTGAACGCAAGCTCGGAAGAATCGACGTCATGGTATGAGCCGTCGTAAAGCGTCACCTTGACATCGACGACCTGGTATCCCGCCAGAACTCCCGTGGACATGGCGCCCCTGATGCCCTGGTCGACAGCCGGGATGAACTCCTTGGGAATCGCCCCGCCCGTGATCTTGTCGATGAACTCATAGCCCTTGCCGGGTTCGTTGGGCTCCACGATGAGCTTGACATGGCCATACTGCCCCCTGCCGCCCGTCTGCCTCACGTTCCTGACGTCGACGTTGGCGGTCTGGCGCACGGTTTCCTTATATGTGACTTGCGGCTTGCCGACATTGGCCTCTACCTTGAACTCGCGCAGAAGCCTGTCGACGATGATCTCGAGATGAAGCTCCCCCATGCCGGCGATGATAGTCTGCCCGGACTCCTCATCGGTATATGATTTGAAAGTCGGGTCCTCTTCGGTGAGCTTCGCAAGCGCGTTGCCCATCTTTTCCTGTCCTGCCTTCGTTTTGGGCTCGATGGCGACGCGAATGACGGGATCGGGGAACTCCATGGATTCCAGAATGATCGGATGGTTCTCGGCGCATAGCGTGTCGCCCGTCGTCGTGTCCTTCAAGCCGACAGCGGCGGCAATGTCGCCCGCATATGCGGCATCGGCATCCTCGCGATGGTTCGCGTGCATCAGCAGGATGCGCCCCAACCTCTCGCGCTGCCCCTTCGTCGAATTATATACCATCGCTCCCGTTTTGATCGTCCCGGAATACACGCGGAAAAACGTGAGGCGTCCGACGAAGAGATCCGTCATGATCTTGAACGCAAGCGCGGAAAATGGCGCTTCTTCCGATGACGGGCGGGCTTCTTCCGCGCCCGATTTCGGATTTATGCCGACGATGTCCTTCACGTCGACGGGGGACGGCAGATATTCCACGATCGCGTCGAGCAGCTTCTGGATGCCCTTGTTCCTATAAGAGGTCCCGCAAACGACGGGAACCATCTTGACGGCGAGCGTCGCCTTGCGGATGGCCGCCCGCAGCGATTCGGCGGACACGTCCTCGCCCTCCAGATACCTCTCCATGATCTCGTCGTCAAAGTCCGAAACGGCTTCGATGAGCTTCTTGCGATATTCCGCCGCGGCATCCACCATATCTTCCGGAATGTCGCTGAGGCGCATGTCCTTGCCCAGGTCGTCGTAATACATCGTCGCGTTCATCTCGACAAGGTCGACGACGCCCATGAACCCGGATTCGGCGCCGATAGGCAATTGGATGGGAACAGCGTTTGCGCGGAGCCTGTCGTGGACCATTTTTATTACATTGTGGAAATCCGCGCCGACAATATCCATCTTGTTGACGTATATGATGCGCGGCACGTCATAATGGTCGGCCTGGCGCCAGACAGTCTCGGACTGCGGCTCGACGCCGCCTTTCGCGCACATTACGGCTACTGAACCGTCGAGCACGCGCAGAGACCTTTCGACCTCGACGGTGAAATCGACGTGGCCCGGCGTGTCGATGATGTTGATGCGATGGTCGTTCCAAATGCATGTAGTCGCGGCGGATGTGATCGTAATGCCGCGTTCCTGCTCCTGTTCCATCCAGTCCATTGTCGCCGCGCCTTCATGGACCTCGCCCATTTTGTACGTGCGTCCTGTGTAGAACAATATGCGCTCCGTCGTTGTGGTCTTCCCGGCGTCGATATGCGCCATGATCCCGATGTTGCGCGTCATTTCCAATGGGTACTCTCCCGGCATGCCTCTCACTCCTTTCCGACATACTGTCTGTCGCATTGCGGTGTCTTATGCTGATCTGCGGTGCGCCGCGCTGCGGTGTCTTATGCTGGTCTGTGGTGCGCCGCGCTGCGGTGTCTTATGCTGATCTGTGGTGCGCTGCGCTGCGGTGTCTTATGCTGATCTGCTGTGCGCCGCGTTGCGGTGTCTTATGCTACCATCTGTAGTGCGCGAACGCCCTGTTGGAGTCCGCCATTTTGTGCGTGTCCTCCCGCTTTTTGACGGCGGCGCCGACGCTGTTGGCGGCGTCCATTAGCTCTCCCGCCAGGCGCTCTTTCATTGTTTTCTCGTTGCGGGCTCTGGCATAATTCGTGAGCCAGCGCAGGCCGAGCGTTTGCCGCCTGTCCGCCCTGACCTCGATCGGCACCTGGTATGTCGCGCCGCCGACGCGCCTTGCTTTGACTTCCAACGTCGGCATGATGTTTTCCAGGGCTGCGATGAACACGTCGAGCGGCTCTTTGCCGGTCTTTTGGTTGATGATGTCAAAGGCGCCGTATACGACTTTTTGCGCTACGCCTTTTTTTCCGTCCAGCATGATGCTGTTGATGAGCCTTGTGACCATCACTGAATTATATAGTGGGTCGGGCAAGACTTCTCGTTTGGGTACATTGCCTCTTCTGGGCACTATGCTTCCCTCCTTCATAATAATGAATTCTTAGGTACTCTCGGTCGTCCTCACAAACTCCACTTCGTTACGCCCTCACAAGTTCGGGCATTCACTCCGTTCCGTTGTTCGTCCTCTCCGATGTCGACCCGTGCTACGCACTGGGCTCGCCATCGGTATTGGACGCTAGATGTCGACCCGTGCTACGCACTGGGCTCGCCATCGGTTTTGGACGGTGGAACGAGGATAACGGACTTCGCTTCGTTTCGTGAGACGGCGAGCCTTTGCTCATTTGAGGCATATATAATCCTCATGGCAAAGCATAAAGTTAAGGCACTATTTCTTGCCGGCCTTCGGCCTCTTCGCGCCGTACTTTGAACGCGCCTGCGCGCGGTCGGCGACGCCTTGGGTATCGAGCGTCCCGCGAATGATGTGATACCTGACGCCCGGCAGGTCCTTGACGCGTCCTCCTCTAATCATGACGACCGAGTGCTCCTGCAGGTTGTGCCCCACGCCCGGGATATAGGCAGTCACCTCATAGCCGTTCGTGAGCCTGATACGCGCGATCTTGCGCAGCGCGGAGTTCGGCTTTTTGGGAGTGGACGTCCTGACGGCTGTGCACACGCCTCGCTTTTGCGGGGACGATAGGTCTGTCTCCCTGTTTTTCAGAGTGTTGAGCCCTTTTTGCATCGCCGGCGAGGTGGATTTGTACGCTTGCGTTTCCCTGCCCTTTCTTACCAGCTGGTTGAATGTTGGCATTGTTTACCTCCTTTCTTTTCCTTGTTTCTTCGCACAAGGAGTAATTAAACCACAAATCACGGCGTCCGTCAACATTTCGCCGAAATTTGTAACTAACATGAAATGGTAGCGTTGCGATTTACCGGGTTTGCTGAAAATGCAAATGCCTACAATCGGCGCGTCTGGGAAGCCGCGCCCTACAATGGATTTATGCATATTGCCAATCTGCGGACGATTATCCGCCCGCGGGCGCATGATATGCGCCCCTACAAGCGATATATTGTCATTCCTATGTGAAATTCAGATACCCATGGACTGCACCGGAAAGGCTACAGCGCGTTGCCGGAGCCGATGAGGACTGACAAATCGATGTCTTCCTCGATCGCGTCTTCGCCGCCGATCTCCGCATAAGGCCCGCCCACGAGGTCCAGCTCGCTGTCGAAGTCGCGATAGACCGACAAGCCGCTCCCCGCAGGGACCAACTTCCCGATAATGACATTCTCCTTGAGCCCGACAAGCTTGTCGACCTTGCCCTTGATGGCAGCCTCCGTCAGAACCTTCGTCGTCTCCTGGAACGACGCTGCGGAGAGGAACGACTCCGTGGCAAGCGAAGCCTTCGTTATCCCCATCAGGAGCGGAGTCGTCGTGGCAAAGCGCAGCTCCGCCTCGCCCGCTTCGACGCGCTCCGCAGATTCGCCCGCTTCGATGCGCTCCTGGACGGCGTTGTTGGCCTCGCGAATATCGATGATGTCGGCCGTCGTGCCCGCGATCAGGTCCGTATCGCCGCTGTCTTCGACCCTTTCCTTGCGCATCATCTGCCTGACGATGACCTCGATGTGCTTGTCGTTGATGTCGACGCCCTGCTGGCGGTAGACCCTTTGCACTTCGGTGATGAGATATACCTGCGCGGCGGCCTTGCCGAGTATCCGCATGACATCATGCGGGTTGAGCGCGCCGTCCGTAAGTCGATCGCCCGCGACGACGGACTCGCCCGAACGGACGCGTATCCCTGCGGAATATGGCGTCTGATAAACCTTGGTTTCGCCAAGCTCGTCATTGGTAATCGTTATGGCGACGATGGCGTTCTTGCGCGTCTCCTCGACCTCGATGATGCCGCTGATCTCCGCCAATATTGACATCTTCTTTGGCTTGCGCGCCTCAAACAACTCCTCGACGCGGGGCAAGCCCTGCGTGATGTCGTCCCCCGCGACGCCGCCGGTATGGAACGTCCTCATGGTCAGCTGGGTGCCAGGCTCGCCGATCGATTGCGCGGCAATGACGCCGACAGCCTCGCCAATCGACACCGTCCCGCCGGTCGCCAGGTTGATGCCGTAGCACATCGCGCAAATGCCGCTAGTAGCTTCGCAGTCCATGACCGTGCGGATTTTAACGGACGTGATGCCGCGCGCCTGCAGAACATCCGCATCCTGCGCGGCGAGCATATTCTCGCGCTGAAACAGCACTTCGCCAGTGCTCTCGTCAATAATATCGTCGGCCGGGTAGCGTCCATGGATGACATCGCCGAGCGATTCGACCATGCTCCCGCTCTCCATGACCTCCGAGACGACGATGCCCTCGTGCGTCCCGCAGTCATGAATCCTGACTATGACATCCTGCGAAACGTCCACGAGCCTGCGCGTCAGATAGCCGGAGTCCGCCGTCCTGAGCGCCGTGTCGGCGAGCCCCTTGCGCGCGCCCCTCGAAGAAACGAAATATTCAAGCACCGTGAGGCCTTCGCGGAAATTGGCCTTGATCGGTATCTCTATCGTGCGCCCCGCCGTGTTCGCCATCAGCCCGCGCATGCCCGCGAGCTGCCTGATCTGGTTCATGCTGCCCCGGGCGCCGGAATGCGCCATCATGTAGACGGGGTTGAACTCGTTGAGCGTGTCGGTGAGGGCGTCCGTGACGTCCTTCGTCGTTTTCTCCCACTCGTTGACGACAAGGCGATACCGCTCATCGTCCGTGATGAACCCGCGCCTGTATTGCTGCTCGATCGCCAGGACCTTCTGCTCCGTCTGCCTGATCATGGGCCATTTCTCGTCCGGCACGGTCATGTCGGAGATAGAAATCGTTATGGCGCCCTGCGTCGAATATTTGAACCCGAGCGACTTCACGTTGTCGAGGACCTCGGCGGACTTCGTGAAGCCATGCTTCGTGATGCAACGCTCGATGATCCTCTCCAGCTCTTTTTTCCCGGTCCTGAAATTGATCTCATATTCAAAAACGGTGTCAGGGTCGGAACGGTCGACGAAACCGAGATCCTGCGGGATGGGCTCGTTGAATATGATCCTCCCGACGGTCGTATCTATGATGCGGCTCTTTTCGACTCCGTTTATGGTCTTTGTGACGCGGACCTTGATCGGCGCGTGGATGCCGACGTCTCCGCTTTGGTAGGCTATTAAAACCTCGTTTGGCGAAATGAACGATTTGCCCGCGCCCACCTCGTCGCTACGCTCGAAGGTGAGGTAGTACGAGCCGAGTATCATGTCGTGCGTGGGCGCCGTGACAGGCTGGCCGTCCTTCGGGTGCAACAGATTATTTGCGGAGAGCATAAGCACCCTCGCCTCCGCCTGCGCCTCGGCTGAAAGCGGGACATGGATCGCCATCTGGTCGCCGTCGAAGTCCGCGTTATACGCCGTGCACACCAGCGGGTGCAGCTTGAGCGCGCGCCCTTCGACAAGGATGGGCTCGAACGCCTGGATGCCCAGCCTGTGCAGCGTCGGCGCCCTGTTCAAAAGCACTGGGTGCTCCTTGATCACGACTTCGAGGGCGTCCCACACCTCGGTCAGCCCCTTGTCCACCATTTTCTTGGCGGACTTAATGTTGTTTGAAACCCCGTCCTCCACAAGCTTTTTCATGACGAACGGGCGGAAAAGCTCGATGGCCATTTCCTTCGGCACGCCGCATTGATACAGCTTCAGGTCCGGCCCGACGACGATGACGCTGCGGCCGGAATAGTCGACGCGCTTTCCAAGCAGGTTCTGCCTGAACCGCCCCTGCTTGCCCTTGAGCATGTCGGACAGCGATTTCAGCGCCCTCGAATTGGCGCCCGTGACGGCCCTGCCGCGCCTGCCGTTGTCGATGAGCGCGTCTACGGCCTCCTGCAGCATACGCTTCTCGTTCCTGATGATGATGTCGGGCGCCGTGAGCAGGATCAGGCGCTTGAGACGGTTGTTGCGGTTTATCACGCGGCGGTAAAGGTCGTTCAGGTCCGACGTCGCGAAGCGCCCGCCGTCCAGTTGGACCATCGGCCGGATCTCCGGCGGTATAACGGGCAGCACCTCGATGATCATCCATTTCGGGTCGTTCCCGGAAAGGCGGAAGGCCTCGACGACCTCGAGCCTCTTAACAAGCTTTGCCTTCTTTTGGCCGGTCGCATCGCGCGCCTCCGCCTTAAGCTGCTCGGAAAACTTTTCTATGTCGATGTCGGCGAGCAGGTCGCGTATTGCCTCCGCGCCCATGCCGGCCTTAAAATCGTCTTCATATTTCTCGCGCATCTCGCGGTATTCCTTCTCCGAAAGGATCTGGTTTTTGTGCAAAGGCGTCTCGCCGGGGTCGACGACGATATATGACGCGAAATACAGCACCTTTTCCAGCACCCTCGGCGTCAGGTCCAAAAGCAGGCCCATCCTCGACGGGATGCCCTTGAAATACCATATATGCGAAACGGGCGCGGCAAGCTCGATATGCCCCATTCTCTCCCGGCGCACGTTCGATTTCGTGACCTCGACGCCGCAGCGGTCGCAAATCTTACCCTTGTAACGTATTTTTTTATACTTGCCGCAATGGCACTCCCAGTCTTTCGTCGGCCCGAATATTTTCTCGCAAAACAGGCCGTCGCGCTCCGGCTTGAGCGTCCGGTAGTTGATCGTCTCCGGCTTTTTGACCTCCCCCTGCGACCAGTTGCGGATCATCTCGGGGGACGCCAGGCCTATCTGCATCGATTCGAAAGGTTGAAAACTCATTCCTCTTCCTCCTCTTTTTCATCTTCATTATCTACAACTCTAACTCTCTTAGCTCCGTCAAAGCCAAACAAGCCGTCATAATCCGCGCCCTCTTCCATGTCTCCCTCCACATCGATGAGATCATCGTCATCGTCTTCGTCATCGTCGGCGAACAAGTCCTCCCCGTCAATCTCCTCGATAGAATACCCGCTCGCGGCAAACTCGTCGTCCGCTCCCTTATAATAGCTCCTGTCGCGGCCGGCGTCCCCGGAATCGGTATCCTCCTCGCCCTTCAAGTCGACCTTCATGCCGTTCTCGTCCAGGACGCGGACATCGAGGCAGAGCGACTGGAGCTCCTTGACGAGGACCTTGAAGGATTCCGGCACGCCCGGCTTTGGAATGTTGTTCCCCTTGACGATGGCCTCATATGTCCTCACCCTGCCCGTCACGTCGTCGGACTTGACGGTGAGGATCTCCTGCAGCGTGTACGCCGCTCCATACGCCTCCAGGGCCCATACCTCCATCTCTCCGAAGCGCTGCCCTCCGAACTGCGCCTTGCCGCCGAGCGGCTGCTGCGTGACCAGGCTATACGGCCCGGTGGAGCGCGCGTGGATCTTGTCGTCCACGAGATGGTGAAGCTTCATGAAGTAGACATAACCGACGGTCACGGGGCTGTCGAACGGCTCGCCCGTCCGCCCGTCGTGCAGGACGCTCTTCCCATCCTCGCTGAGCCCCGCGTCGCGCAGGGTGTCCCAGATGTCCTGCTCGTTGGCGCCGTTGAAAATGGGGGTCGCGACCTTCCATCCGAGCGTCTTGGCGGCATAGCCGAGGTGGACCTCCAGCACCTGCCCGATGTTCATTCGGGAAGGCACGCCCAGCGGGTTCAAGACGATGTCGAGCGGAGTCCCGTCCGGCATGTATGGCATGTCCTCCTGCGGCAGGATGCGCGAAACGACGCCCTTGTTGCCGTGGCGCCCCGCCATCTTGTCGCCCACGCTGATCTTCCTCTTATGCGCGACGTAGCACCTGACGACCATGTTCACGCCGGGGCTGAGCTCGTCGCCGTTCTCCCTTGTGAACACCTTGACGTCGACAACGATGCCGCTCTCGCCGTGCGGAACCTTCAGAGAAGTGTCCCTGACCTCGCGCGCCTTTTCGCCGAATATGGCGCGCAGCAGGCGCTCCTCCGCCGTGAGGTCTGTTTCGCCCTTTGGCGTAACCTTCCCGACCAGTATGTCGCCCGCGGTAACTTCCGCGCCAATGCTGATGATGCCGCGCTCGTCGAGGTAGCGCAGCGCGTCGTCGCCGACTCCGGGAATATCGCGAGTGATGTCCTCCGGGCCGAGCTTCGTGTCGCGCGCGTCAATCTCATGCTCCTCGATGTGGATCGACGTGAACACGTCGTCCATGGCGAGGCGCTCATTTATGAGGATGGCGTCCTCGTAGTTATACCCCTCCCAGGTCATAAACCCGACGAGGATGTTCTTGCCTAGAGAAATCTCGCCCTCGAACGTCGAAGGCCCGTCCGCGATGATGTCGCCCTTGCGCACGACGTCGCCGGCGGAAACTATGGGCCTCTGGTTCGTGCACGTGCCTTGGTTGCTCCGCGTAAATTTCGTCAGCATATGGTCGCGCGTGCCGATATAGTCGTATTTCATCGTTATCCGCGTCGACGAGACATATTCAACGACTCCATCCTCCAACGCGGACAGGACCACCGTCGAATCGACGGCGCATTTGTGCTCGATGCCCGTCGCGACAATTGGCGCCTCGGAAATGAGCAGCGGCACCGCCTGGCGCTGCATGTTCGCGCCCATGAGAGCGCGGTTCGCGTCGTCGTTCTCCAGGAACGGGATCATCGCCGTGGCGATGGAAACCATCATGCTGGGCGAAATATCGACATAATCGATCCTGTCCCTGTCCGTCTCGATGATCTCGTCGCGGTGGCGGCAGGTGATGCGCTCGTTGACAAGGCAGCCATCGTCGTCGACGGGCTCCGTCGCCTGCGCGATGATGAACTGGTCCTCCATGTCCGCCGTGAGGTATTCGACTTCGTCCGAAACCTTGAAAGTCTTTTTGTCGACCTTGCGGAACGGGGCTACCATGAATCCATATTCGTTGACCCTCGCATAAGAAGCGAGGTATGAAATCAAGCCGATGTTCGGGCCTTCAGGCGTCTCGATCGGACACATGCGCCCATAGTGGCTGTAATGCACGTCGCGGACGTCGAAACTCGCGCGCTCGCGCGACAAGCCCCCCGGCCCGAGCGCGGAAAGCCTGCGCTTGTGCGTGAGCTCGGCGAGCGGATTCGTCTGGTCCATGAACTGCGAAAGCGGTGACGAACCGAAAAACTCCTTGATGGCGGCCGTCACGGGTCTGATGTTGATCAAGGACTGCGGCGTGATTATGTCGAGGTCCTGCAACGTCATGCGCTCGCGTATGACACGCTCCATGCGCGAAAAGCCGACGCGGAACTGGTTTTGCAGCAGCTCGCCGACGCTCCTCATGCGGCGGTTGCCCAAATGGTCGATGTCGTCAGGCTCGCCCACGCCGTGCGCGATGCAGTTCATATAGTTGACGGACGCGAAAATATCGTCCGGAATGAGATGCTTCGGGATCAAAATGTCGAGATTGTCGGAAATGGCCTCCTTCAGCTCGTCGCCCTCGTATTTCTCGAGCAAATCGCGCAGAATGATGAAGCGCACCTTCTCCTTGATGCCAAACTCGGCCTCGGGGTCGAAATCCACAAACCCTGCCAGATCGACCATGCCGTTGGAAAAAACCTTGACCTCACGGCCGTCGGCAACGATGAACGCATCGTTGACGCCGCGCGCGTCCAGCTCCTCCGCGCGAGCGCGCGATAGAACTTCGCCGGCCTCGGCGATGATCTCGCCGGTCAACGGGTCCGCGACGGGGCGCGCGAGCTCATAGCCGCTGATGCGCGACCAAATGGCCAGCTTTTTGTTGAATTTATAACGCCCGACCTTCGAGATGTCATAACGCCTCGGGTCGAAGAAAAGGTTGGTCAGCAGCGCCTGCGCGCTGTCCACCGTCGGCGGGTCGCCCGGCCTGAGCCTTTTATACAGCTCTATCAGCGCGTCTTCATAAGACATGCACGTGTCTTTTTCCAGCGTCGCCGCAATCCGCTCGTCATCGCCGAATATTTCCATCAGTTGCGCGTCCTTCTCCGCTCCCTGCTCCGCGCCAGAAACCGAAAGGAACGAATACGGGCTCTCGTTCGGCCTTCCGACTGCGCGCAATAGCCAGGTCACGGGCAGCTTGCGGTTTTTGTCGACGCGGACGTAGAAGCCGTCGGAAATGTCGGTCTCGTATTCCAGCCACGCCCCGCGATAAGGGATGAGCGTTGCTGCATAGATCGTGACGGCGGTCTTGATGTCCACCTTCTTCTCGAAATAAACGCTCGGCGAACGAATGATCTGCGACACGACGACGCGCTCGGCGCCATTGATGATGAACGTGCCCGCGTTCGTCATGATGGGGAAATCCCCCATGAAAATTTCCTGCTCCTTTATCTCCTCGGTCTCTTTGTTGCGCAGGCGGACGCTCACTTTGATGGGCGCCGCATAGGTCGCGTCCCTGGTCTTGCATTCTTCGACGGAATACTTGGGATTCTCGTTCATGTTGTAGTCGATGAACGTCAGCTCGAGGTTGCCTGTGTGGTCGGTGATTGCCGCGACGTCGCGGAACACCTCGCGCAGGCCGGTGTCAAGGAACCATTGGTACGACGTTTGCTGGACCTCCAGCAGGTTTGGCATTTCCTGGATTTCCTTAGTCTTTGCATAGCTTTTACGCAGTGTTTTGCCGTATAGAACATCATGCGGTTTCGGCATTTGCTCCACTCCTTATATGAAATGATACGCCCGGGTGGGTGGTAATATATTTCGTTTCAGTGTTGACAATAAAGATGCAGCTATGATACAATACTTGCGGTGAGAGTGTCGCGACTCTCCCCTTTTTTTGTCGCAACAATACATAGTAACATAGCGGCACCGCCGGAGTCAAGTGTGAAAATATACAATAATACGATGAATATTGACACAATTCATGAAAATAATTATAATGAGCATGGAAACTGATAACAGAAACAAAGGAATGATGAAAATGGACACCAATCAAGCGATCACAGAAAAAATCATAGCAACGGAATGGGAAATGTTCATTGCCGTCAATGAAGGCGAGGAACGCGCGAGCTGCCAGGAAGATGCCGAAACTTTCGGAGGCATGCGCAGGGCCCAATACGATGCATGGTCGGACGAGACCAGGCAAGCCTATCTGGACGACCTTGAGGCCGCGAAGCAAGCCGGACGCAACCTTGTCGAAGAAAAGTACATTCACATGATGCAAACGACGGAACCGTCGAAATACGAAGCGCTCCTTCCCAGGGTCAAGCTGCCCACGGAGGCCGCGCTCTCGCTCGCGAAGGACGTCTCCGACATGCTGCTGGAGCAGACGCGGCTGCTTTTCGAGGACTACCCCTATGTGTCCGGGCACGGGCGGCCGCTGTATTCGGAGCTGGATTATGGGTACACCTCCGTCGAGACATACCAGCTCTGCGAGCTCTACACATATTCCGAGGCGACGTTGGCGGCATTGAAAAAGCACATACGCGCGCTGGCGGATGCCGGAGGGTCCCTCGCGCGCATGATCCTCGAGAACACCGTACGCTATTACGGCTACGAGTCGCTTGACACGGCGGAGGCCGCGACGAAGGCCCGCGTAGACAAACTTGGCATCCAGGTGTCGTTTGGCTGTTGCGCCGACGAAGAATGCGAGCTGTAGCGCCTTGACATCCGCATGGTAATAATTCACGCCCCATGTGGCAAGGGCGTGAACAGCAGACAGCATGGGGCGACGGGCGCATCGCCCCGCCCCAGCCTGCGAAAGGACTGATTCAAAATGAACGAATTTTACGATAAGCTCGACGAGCTCTATGCCGCGGGCGACCTTGGCGCCGTCGAAGCATTCATGCGAAGCACGATCGACGACACCGACGAAAACAGTGCCATCCGCGCCGGCCTTTACAACGAACTCGCAGGCTTCTACAGAGGCGTGAGCAGATTTGCCGAGTCGGAAAGCGTGTTCAAGCAGTCGCTCGGAATATTCGAGTCCATCGGCATGGGCGCCACTCCGGAATTCGCGACAGTCCTGCTGAACCTCGCCGGCTTATACCGCATAATGGGCGACGCGGACAAAGCAATCGAATTATTCATCGACGCGAAAAAAAAGCTCGAAGACGCCGAAGCGTCCGAAAGCTACGCCTACATCAGCGTCCTCAACAACCTGGCGCTCGCCTATCAAGCGAGGCTCGAGCTCGTACCCGCGCTCGAATACGCCGGGCGCGCGCTCGAGCTCATGCGAGCCGGCGGTGGAGGCGGCCACGAAATTGCGTCGTCGCTCAACAATCTGGCATCCATACGCTTCCAGCTCGGCGAGCTCGACGCCGCCGATACGCTGATTTCAGAGGCCCTGCAGATATATGATGGCATGGACGAGCCCGACGTCCACCACGCGGCCGCGCTGGCGACGAAAGCGGCGATCATGTGTAGGCTGGGGGACTATAAAGGAGCGCTTCAGGGGTTTCAACAAGCGCTGGGGCTGACAAGGCGGTTCTTTGGCGAAAACATCGAATATGCCATATGCAGGCGCAACACGTCGGAAGTCTTCGAGCTGCTGGGCGACGTGCCCTCGGCGATTGAGGAGCTGTCCGATGCCGTTCGCATAATGGAGCAGATCAGGGGCAGCGACCACCCGTCGGTCACGGACGCCAAGGCGAAGCTGGCGAAGCTGCGCGACGGTGCACGCGCATGAACGGGCAAAACCGTCAAGCCCCGTCGCCATCTTGGGCACAGCGAAGGATCACCGTCATACAAGGAGGTGCCCGCGCATGAACGGGCTGCAACTGAGCCGCGAATACTACGCCAACACCGCAGAGCCGTCGCTCAAGCGCGAATTCCCGGACATATACCCGCGCCTTGCAGCGGGGCTCGCCGGGAACGGCTCCGAATGCTTCGGATATGACGACGAAATATCTCGCGACCACGACTGGGGCATCGACTTCTACATATGGTCACTGGAACAAGACAAAGATCGCATTCCATCTCTTACCGATTGGAAGCGCGATCTTTTTGACAAACACCCCCCGCAGCATGCGCGCGAGCGGTCGGATTACGGAGCGCGGATAGCCGTCATGTCATGCGGGGAATTCTACTCGAGCCTCATCGGGGCGCCTAACGGCCCGACGACGATCAACGAATACCTTCGCGCTCCCGAGGAGAATTTCGCCATGGCGACTAACGGCGCAGTTTTCTACGATGGCCCCGGCGAGTTTTCGAAAACACGCAGCCTTCTGTTGGAATACTTCCCGGAGGATATTAGAAGAAAGCGAATCGCTGCCAAGTGCATGGCGCTGGCGCAGACCGGCCAATACAACCATTCGCGCGTTGCGAGGAGGCGCGACTGGGTGACGCTGCGCACCGTGCTCTCCCGCTTCACGGACAGCGCGATTGCTATGGCATTCCTTCTCAACAGAGCATACAGACCGTATTATAAATGGGCTTACAAGGCATTGGAGGCCTTGCCGATTTTAGGCGCGGAGACCGGGCGTCTGTTGCTGCTTATCGCAGAAGCGGGAGCATTCGACGATGTCGCGTTCGGCGCGCGGGAATGTTATATCGAGGAGCTGTGCGCTCTATTCGCAGAGGAGCTCAGGGCGCAAGGCCTGTCGTCATCGCGCGAATCGTTCCTCGTCGCACATGGAGAAGAGGCAATGTCACTCATAGAGGACAAGCTCCTGCGCTCGCTCCCCGCGCAATATGAGATATGAGCGCATCAACCAATTGATCGACCCCTGCGTTTCCAGGCCAGTATATCAGTGGTCTCGAACCATCGCTCTGATCCAAATCTATGTTCAAGTAGCACGTTCAGTAAAGAGTCTTATCGATTCCTTCACATCAAGCGTGTGGAAGCCTTCATACAGCATATACGCTTTTTCAACTGGTGCGATCTCGATGATTTTGCTGCTGGATACACCCATCCATGCCCAATAGCGATATGTGTACCCAAGCCAGTAGAGAGCTTCCGTAGACCTTTTTCGTTTGATTGGCAGCACGGTTGTAATTTCCAGAAAATACTCGCCCAGCTGCTTAGTCCCTGTGTTGTGGAAGGACGACACCTTTTTGTCCATTTGAGCAGCGACTTCCCCGGTCATGAACTTCTCCACAAAGTCAAACGCATCGCACCCATAAGCAATCTGGCATTCTTCGAATAGGGTTGCCTGATTCTCGCACACAGCTAATTCAAAGCCGGTCAACTCCTTATCCCAATCCATCAGCGGTCACACTCCTTCCAAAAAACTCCTCAGATCTTTACTCATTGGCTGTCCCGCAGAGGTCCAATCATCCACAATGTCAGCAAAAAACCTGCCCTCGAAGCTATGGTCACCTTTGCCGTGCTGTCCTTTTCATGCTTCCATCGGGGGTGTTCCACCACCTGCTCTGAGGCATGGAATAATGTCAAGTCATTCATAATCACCATCTCCTGTCGTGATTATACTTTGAAGTGACGGTAATTGCAAGTGGCGAGGGTGGCAAACACGGCAAACAAGCCTAACAGCGGGCGGCTGCTACATATCATAGTAACTGGCGAACTCACAACGCATCAAAAACAAGATAATTTGCTCCGTCAGTTACTATCGCCGCACGAAGCGCGGTGCGCAGCGTAGCTGCGTGAGGGACAAGCGAGTAGGGCGGATTCATTCCGCCCGTGAACGAGCTGTCCCGATGGGTTGTGGGGGTGAAACCCCCACGTTATAGAAAACGGACAGCGCAAAGAAAGCAGGAGCCTCAGAAATGAGGTCCCTGCTTTCTTTTGGGAACATGGCCGGGGCATCAACTGAGCATCAGAATCCTCCCGCTGTTCCACGAGTTGGCTGGCCTGTCAGGCGAAACTACAGAAGCACGTACAGTTCCTCCAGCCTGTCCATGTGCGCCTTCAGCGCCTTTTTAAGCAAGTTGCGGTCGGCCCTCCTCGACACAAGGTTGAGTTCGGAGCGAATATTGGCTTCCGCCTTGGCGACTGCTGCGCCCAGCTTCTCCAAATCCGCAAGAACGCGCTCGACAGGAGCCGCCTGCCTCGAAAGCGCTGAGGCGGCTGCCTTCTTCTTCTCATATTCGCCGTTTTCAACGGCTTCCACGAAAGCCTCGATCTCCTTCCTCGGCTTTTCGGAAAACCTTTCCAGCTCCTTTTTGTCTATGCTCACTTCGCCGGAGAGGATGCTCCTCTTCGCGGCCAGGGACACCTCTCCGATGGAGTTTATCCCTTCGGCGACCTTCGCGTCGCGCCTGATTGTCATTGGCGAAACTTTGTATTTTGCTGCCAGAAACCCTGCTGTTGACAGGGTTTGAGCTTTGTGTTCATTATGAACACTAACCTCATTGTGTTGATTTTTGCCGGTTTCATTTTTTATGATTTTCTTTTCCGTCTGATAATGTAGGCCCCTCAAATGGCTCAGCTGCATCGGCGTCAGATTGCGCCGTGACACCTGCATGTTTATAATCCAGATCAGAGCCTCCTCCCTGGACGAAAACTCCATCTCGACGGTCTCGAACGGTATGTCGTGCTTGAGGCATATCTCGTAGCGGTAGTGCCCGTCCATGAGTATGCCGTTCCATGTGACAAGCGCCTCCATGCAGCCGTTTTGGATGATGCTGCTTTCAAGCGACTTGTACGTCTCTTCGTCGAGCTTCGGAAGCAGGCTCTGAAATTCTTCGTCTATTATTATTGTCTGCATATGCAAATCCCCTTCGTATGTTTTCGGTCATAATTCAACCTCGTCGCAATTATCCCGTAGGGGCAGGGCTCGCCTCTGCCCTAAACTGGAGAATTGTGTGTTCTGGGCAACCGCAAGGGTTGCCCCTACATCTTGATTATGGGTTTGGTTATCCATCATTGAATCCTTCGTAATGGCAGCCGGACGCTTGGTGCTCTCGCGCCTTCATGCGCGGTATCCGCTTCAAGCCCGGTCCCGATCTCCGGAATATCATCTACCGCATACGATAAGGCTTAAAGCAGCTTTAATGTCAAGCAGAATATTTTTATAAAGTGAACACAGCTCTGATACTACTACAAACTCCGGTACCACTGCCTTGCCAGCCGGAAACAGGCATGGTATACTGGCAGAACCATCCTGGAACAATTGTCAAACGTGGGGGTTCTATCCCCACAACCTAGGAGCTGGGTCAAAAGTCCCAAACGCCTGTCTTTTGGCAAGATTTTCGCCATTCTGCGATAGATTTCCTTGAAATACACCATTTATAGCATCAGATGAGCAGCAGCCATCGGAGGACAATAAATGAGCAAACTCTTACACAGCATTGGCGCATCAAATACGGAAATGCGGCAATGCCAAGAAGGCTTCAACCCGAAAAGCATACGCCGAAACCGCTCGGTTTACTATTTGGCCTATGCTTTCGAGCTGCTGTTCTACGCATACCACAAAACCTTTCTGCACACGGACGCGACATTGTTCGGCATAAACTCGAGCATGATGATGTACGCGGGTCACATCATCATGTCCCTGGTGATCATGCTGCTCTGGACGGACAAGTTCAAGCGCTTGATACACGTATCATTGGCCGTGACTGTCATCGGCTTTGCAGCGTTCCTCCTCCTCCCCGACGGCATTCCGAAACTCCTGTGCGCGGTCGCGACAATGACAGGCCTTGGCGGGTGCGTCACCTCCGCGCGGTGCGGGTTTGCCTTTGGCGCAAACAACACCGAAAGACTGCTAAGCGTGGTGATCGCGCTTGGAGGCAGGGCGCTGCTGGGTTTCATCGACGCCGTTTTCCCCGACGGGGCCTTTTGGGACAATTTTCTGTTCTACTATGCCTTCCCCATAATTTTCCTCGCGGCGATGGTGTTTTGCCTCTTGCGCTTTCGCGAATCGGACTTGGAAGCCAAAGAGGATGCCAACAACGAGGAAAGGTTTGGGCTGTATTGGGCGTTTGCGATCTTTATCGCATTTTTCGCGATAGAAGGCTACTCGCGGTTCATGTACATCAACAGCTACGCGCCTGCAGCGGCGCTGTACGCGGGCGGGCAGCTCGTCGCGGCCGCTCTTTTCATAGTCATTTTGTTCCGCCTGAAAAAGAATATCTGGCACATCTGGAACCTGTTCTTCGGCATCTGCATCATAATGTCGCTCCTTGCAGCCTTCGGGCGCAACGGGAACACGAACGCGCCCGTCCACGTGCTGCTTGGCATCAGCGAGGTCGGCTGGATTGCCGCGCTATACTTGCTCGGCTGCGCCCAAAGACGGTTCGCGAGCTACAAGCTGTTGAAGAAATGCACGTTGGTCTTCGTTATCGTGTCGCCAATCACGACCTTGTCGGACGAGCTGGTCGAGTCAATCTTCCCGGAGAGCCTCGTTACGGTCACATTGATTTATATTCTGTTGATAACCGTCGCATTTTTGATGGTTTCGCCATATACCTACAAGTTTTTGTTCGACGAAAAATGGCTGAACGAGCTGTACGAGCCTGATATGAGGATTTATGCGGATGTCCTCGAGCAGGCCGAAAAGATTGACAAGGAGAACACTTTGGGCCTAACGCCCCGCGAGATGGAAATATTCGCGCTGCTTTTGACCGACGCGTCGTTCAAGCAGATTTCCGCGTCGCTTAATGTCAGCGACAATACCGTAAGGTTCCATTCAAAAAACCTATACCGCAAGCTCAGTATTCAGAGCAGGGCGGAACTGTTCGCGCAATATGGAAAGAGCGGACTCATTAAGTAGCGCGGGGGCACAGAGGCGACGACGCAGTCGCGATAATAAATTTTCAGCCATTGTTGAAACTAAGTGTAATATTCACATAAAATATAACAGTTGCAACCCCTACCCACATATTTATGTAGGTAGTAAATACCGGGAAATTGGTATACTAATAGTAGATTAGTGACTCGCAACGCTAACAAATAACAAGATACTTTTCTGCGCTAAGGTGCTATCGCCGCGCAAAGCGCGGTGCGCCGATGCGAAGCGCGGTGCGCCGTTGCGAAGACGAAAATTCGTAGGCGGAAATACCATGGTTTACCGACAAATAAACTCAATATAATGGGAGGATTATGTATGGCAAACAACTTATTCGGAGGGCTCGAAAACCTCGGCGGCCTGCTCGGCGGGCTAGCGAAGAGCGTTGTCCCCAAGGACACGCCGGAAGGCAAGCTGCTGGCCGTACAGAGCGATCTTTCCGACCTGCGCAAGCAGGAATCGGACATATTGCTCGAAATCGGGCAACAGGCATATCGGCAAAACCCGTCCGCCTGGCCGCAGGACGCCAAGCTCAGGCTGATTCAGGAAAACATCGCATCCGCCGAAGCGGCGCTCGAAGAGGCGAAAGCGGCGCAGGAACAGGCGGACGCCGCGAAGGCTGCCGAGGATGCCGCAAAGGCCGCAGAAGACGCGAAGGGCCGCTGTCCCGAATGCGGGCATAAGAACCCGGAGGGCGTCAAATTCTGCCAGGAGTGCGGGACACCGCTTGCGGCGGCAGGCCCGAAACATTGTACGTCATGCGGCGCGGAGCTTGCCCCCGGGGTGCGGTTCTGCGGCGAGTGCGGCGCGAACCAATCGGAGGGCTGATATGGCGACATACAAACAGCCCTGCATACATTGCGGGGAGATGATCGAGCGCGACAGTAGGCTATGCTCCAAATGCGGCAGCAGAAGCCCGTTCGGCTATCGCTGCCCTAACTGCCTAAAAGCGATTACGCGCGGCAGCCCCGCGTGTTCCGGATGCGGAAGGCCGCTGGAGACCACCTGCTTCCACTGCGGGCAGCCGACTTTTGTGGGCGTCGACAAATGCGACGCGTGCGGGAAATCGTTGATGATTCGCTGCGAAAATAAAAGGTGCGGCGAGCCCCAGTTTTTTGAAATATCGAAATGCGTCGTTTGCGGCAAGGACATCAAAAAAGCGCAGAAACAAATAGAGTACCTCATTGACCAAAACCAGCAATAAGAAACAAGAGAATTCCAGATGCCACTTAAGTTACTAACGTGGGCTACGCCCACAGCCCATCGGGACAGCTCGCTCACGAGCGAATTCTTCCGGGGTCGCAGCGAAACAGAGTTTCGTGGGGTGGAAGTTCGCCCTACTCGCTTGTCCCTCACGCAGCTAAGTTTTGGGGGTTCCACCCCCACGATAAAATATGATGAAAGGTGCGATATAAATGCTTCAAGCGTTTACAAGAAACTATCAAGACAACTCCACCGACGCGGGATTCCAATTCACCTTCTACTGCGACATATGCAACGATGGGTACAAATCGAGCTTTTTGCAAAGCGACAGCTACAAAAAGAAAGGATTGCTGCGAGGCCTCGGCCAGGGCGCCAGCATCGCGGGAAGCCTGCTCGGCGGCAGGGTGTCGCAAGTCGGCTACGCAGGCGACAGGGCATCGAACGTGCTCTCCCAGAGGTTTGATGGGAAATCGCCGGAGTGGCAAAAAGAGCACGAGCAGGCGTTTGAGCGCGCGCAGAACGAGGCAAAAGAGCACTTCCACCGCTGCCCCAACTGCAATAAATACGTCTGCGACCACTGCTTGAACGAGGACGCGGGGCTTTGCACCGCTTGCGCCCCCCGCCAGGAGGTCTACGTTGCCCAGGCGCACGCGGCGGCCATGAAGCGAAACATCGACGAGGCGGGACAGTCGGCAACGGTATGGCAGGGCACCATTGAAGCAAAAACCACGATGTGTCCCTCCTGTGGAAAGCCCGCCGGGTCGGGCAAGTTCTGCAACAACTGCGGAGCATCTATGGAGCTGAACGAATGCCCCAGGTGCGGGGCGAAGAATGCTTTGACAGTCCGTTTTTGCAACAATTGCGGCGAAAACCTGCAAGCAGCGGCCGCGCAGCCGAGCGGGAAGTGCTCCGCTTGCGGTTTCGAAAATCCGCCCGGCACGAAATTCTGCGGCGAATGCGGGAACAAACTATAAAAGGAAGTCATCTCGCATTGGCGATAACGCCTGTTCGGCGATAGATTCTTCGGTCGTAAGTACCCTGTAATGCCTAAAAGTGTACTATAATTGCGGTAGATTTTTTCGTCTGTCAAGGCGAAAGACCGCAGGAATGCCACTGGCCTTTCAAGGGATTTCAACGCAGACAGGCGGAAAAAGATAGCGTAAGAATAGTAAACTTTTAGGCGTTAAAGGGTACTAACTCCCTCAGAATGACACCACCGAATACGCGACGCAGCAGCATAAGCAAGCTGCAGCAACATAATCAACCGGACCGGGAGGGCCACGATGGACATTTCATCCCTTTTGGGCGGCGGCAAGCCGGAAAAGGAAAATCAGCCGGCGTTCGAATATACCGCCCAGGCAGCCTCGGCCATCGTGAACGGCGAGGCCAAGCTGACAATCGGCGAAAACGCCTTCACAGCAGCCGCGTTGTTTGACACGGCGGAGGTCACATATGCGACCGTAAATGCGATTGAATATGTAAATTATACCGTGGCCGTCAAAACCGACGACGGCGACTACGCATTCTCGCGCATGGGGCAGTGGGCGCAGCCATTCTACGATTCATTACGCGAGGCATATAACAATGCGGTGCTTCGTGCGTTTTTCGTCCGGGGCAATCCAATATTGACAGCGACCGGAGATTATCGCTTTGATGAAAACGGAATGGTTCTGAGCGGAACAAAAGCCCCCATCCAAGTATATGAGAACTGCATCGCCGCCTTGCCTCCAAACGGAAACGCGCGCCGCATCCCCTTATGCTTTGTTGTTGGTATGGAAAAAGGCGACTATCAACTCACGTTGAAACTGCTCACAGGCGAGAGCTATACGTTTTCCAAGCTTGGCTATGACACGGCCCCCTTTGCAGACGCTGTTGAAAAGCAAATCAGGGCGCTCCGCGAAAACTCGCTGGCTGCAATAAAGGAGCTGGACCCGGGTCTAAAAGCATCGGAAGCGTCGCAACTGGTTAACATCATTCGCGAAGGCGTGGCTGCTCCGATGGGGCAGATTGCGAATATTGCTCCGTCTTTCGTGCAAACGCTCGAGAGCACGCTGTCGCAGACACGCGCCGATGAGAGCTACGCAACGTTTAAGGAACTATGCGGCTCCGAGCATATCTGGGTAGGTTTCAAGAAAAACGACATCGGCGCGGGCGTGGGCGTAGGCTCCCTGCCCGACATCGGCGGCGGCGCGGGCGTGGGCGCACTGGCAAACATCAGCGGC
>JGI24702J35022_10000382_pt1 | contig 26385 bp, 20 predicted proteins | sample TergutTh196P4_FD_35022 | JGI IMG/M metagenome (IMG submission 35022)
CTTAAGGAGGACGCAGGATGACATAAGGGGGACGCAGTCTGGGACTTATACAGGTAATAATCGTAGTCTCCTACATAGTTAGTGAGCTTACCATCTTGTATTTCAATAATCCGGTTTGCCACTGAACGAATAAGATGCCGGTCATGAGTGATGAGCACCAACGTTCCTTCGAATGCTTTCAAAGCTGCCTCAAGGATATTTGAACTCGCAATATCAAGATGATTGGTTGGCTCATCCAAGCACAAAAGAGGCGTCGGTTGTACCAGAAGTTTTGCCAGGGCAAGGCGGCTCTTTTCTCCGCCACTTAAGATACTGATTTTTTTATTCACATCATCACCCAAGAACAAAAAGGCTCCAAGCAAGCCTCGTATCTCGGCAATCGTCCAGCCTGGAGCTACCCTGTCAAGCTCCTCGAAGACAGTGCGCTTACGGTCAAGGCCTTCGAGTTGGTGTTGGGCAAAGTAACTCACGTCTACATGAACGCCCAGTTCGCGTGCGCCTGAATCAAAATCCATCACACCTGCCAGTATCTTTAACAGTGTGGATTTACCCGCTCCATTAGGGCCAACAAGCGCGACCTTCTCACCACGATAGAGTGTAAGATCGATGCCTTTGCCATCCTTGCCATACACAGAATTCGAACCAAACGACTTCTTTATATCCGCAAGGGAGATGACCATATCACCCGTTCGAGCAGGCTGTCTGAAGCGAAACGTGACTTTCTTCTCGACGGCAGGCGGGGCAACGCGCTCTATCTTCTCAAGCCTGCGCACACGGTCTTGCACCTGTTTAGCCTTTGATGCCTTATATCTAAACCGTTCGATAAACGCTTCTGTGTGCGCGATCTGAGCCTGCTGTGCCTCGTAGGCTTCGCGTTGCCGCTCAAGACGTTCGGCACGCTGTTTCTCGAATTGGGTATAGGAACCTCGATACCGTATGACAATACTGTTGTCGATCTCAATAACTGAGTCGACCATACCATCCATAAACGCTCGGTCATGGCTTACAACCACAACAGCACCCTCATAGCTGCGGAGAAACCCTTCAAGCCAGCACACACTCTCAAGATCGAGATGGTTGGTCGGCTCATCGAGTAAGAGAAGGTCTGGCTTTGCCAGAAGCAGGCGTGCAAGTGCGATGCGCATCTGCCAACCTCCACTGAACTCCCGGCAAGAACGCGAGAGATCCCTTTCTGAGAAACCAAGGCCAAACAGCACGCTACGAGCCAACGACTCGATGGTATAGCCACCACGAGCCTCAAATAGGCCAGATAGATGACCATACTCCTTAAGGTATTTTTCGTGGAATGATTTTGCGTCTGAGCTTGGCTCTTGCGATGTTCTGGAGATGTGCATTTCCAGTTCAGCGAGGCGTTTTCCCATTTCGAGAACGTTGGCTGCTGCGGCAAGCACCGTGTCAAGCACAGCGGTATCGTCCACCTGTTCTATGGTCTCCTGCTCAAGATAGCCAACCTGTGTCCTAGCAGGCATACTAACCGAACCAGTGTCGGGAGCAAGCCGTCCAGCTATGATGTTAAGCAGTGTGGTCTTGCCGGCACCATTAACGCCTACGAGGGCAACCCGGTCGCGCTCATTGATAAGAAGCTGCACATCATGGAACAAAACACGCGTACCAAAAGACATGCTGACTTTGTCAAGCGAAAGGATCACAGTATAAGGAACCCATATACGACGAATACAGCCATAAATGCAATAAGCCATGGACTTGAGTACGCTACTTTAAACACACCTGGAAATGCTGGGGCACCTGCCTGCTTTTGTGTTCTGAACACACCGCGCCTCGCAATCAAAAGCACAATAGAAGCGATCAAACAGGCTATATAGAATATGAGAATCGCCGTAGATGCTGTCGCAGATAGAGCTGACAGGCAAGCGATAAGATTGTTCAGGCCGTGTAAAAGCATAGCCCATTTAAGCGAGTAACGTCCGGCAACGTAGGCAAACAGCAAACCGACGGCAAACGCAAATATCGCCTGAAATAAGATGACATGGTACAGGCCGAACAAAAGTGAAGATGTGATAATGGCAAAGTTCGCGCCATAACGTTCGAGCTTTCGCATCACCGCTCCACGAAATACCGTTTCTTCAACAACAGGGGCGATGAGGATGATATAAATCCAACCCGCAGGCGTGGCTAATATACTACTGGTGCTGCTTTCGAGTGTATCCGTCATGGATACATCTGACTGCGCTAAGATAGTCTGCAGCATCATATTGATCAGAATCATCACAAGTTGGACGCCGCCGATAAGCACAAATATCTGCAGTAGCATCAACGGTTGAGCTTTTGCCGTTTTCTTCGTGACGTCTGTGGTCACAAACCGTTTACCACGCATTAAAAAGAACCATAAGGACCCAAGAATGATGCTCAGGCATGAAACGACACCTATCCAGTCCTGCATTGTCGCTGACATCATCAACTGAAAGGGTCGGTTACTCATCAATGTATTAAATGCATCATCTGATTGTAATAGTATTTGCATAAACATATCGTTCGTTAATACTTGGATAAATATGATGATCACCATGATGAAAGAAGACAGGATCGTGATACTAGCAACAAAGGCAGTAACGGTGAGGCAGACAGACCGAATATCACGTTTAAGGTTTGTGCGCTCCATGGCTACCGCCTGCTGCTGTTGCAGCTCTTGCGGTGACAGAGCTTGCACGGGTGGCGGATAAAACCCTATGGGTGGATACTGCGAAGGTGGCGGATACACAGTTGGAGGATAGCCAGGCGGCGGATACCCAGGCGGCGAATACCCAGGCGGCGGATACCCAGGCGGCGGATACCCAGGCGGGAATTGGCCAGTATCAGGATAAACTACAGGATTCTGTGTAGGTGGCGGGTATTGTTGTTCGTCGTTACTCATATCTGGCCCCTCACGTATATTTCGAGCTTAATGAACCTCTAGCTGAGTTTCACAAGAGGTGCATATCCTAAGAGCAGTTTTTTTGTCCCATCAAGCTTTTCAAAGTGTATCTTAATTGCATCTCCTTCGAGCTCGACAACCACACCTCGCCCAAATACCTTATGGTCAACTCTGTCACCAACCGCAAATAGAGGCTTTTCTCGCACAAAAGCACCCTCATGCACATCTCCCTCATCAGAAGCTCTCGTGCGAAACCTTGTCTTAGAGGTCCATGAGTCCCCTGCGCCGTACATGCCACGACGGTCTCCACGCTTCTCCCATCCCAAACCTCCAAATCCATCGGAGCCGATTCCACTCAAATTGAGGAATTCAGCAGGGATTTCTGCAATGAAACGTGACTGAGGGTTATTCTGTGTAGAGCCATAAAGCAGCCTCTTCTGGGCATACGTGAGGTACAAAAGTTCACGGGCGCGGGTGATGGCTACATAGGCAAGCCGCCGCTCCTCTTCAATGTCTTTGTTTCGATCCATCACTAAACCGATATGAGGAAATATTGACTCTTCCATGCCAGCCATGAATACGACAGGAAACTCAAGCCCTTTGGCTGAATGTACGGTCATAAGTGTGACAAAAGACTCCCCTTCTACTAAGCTGTCAAGATCGGTACGAAGCGCCAGCCACTCCATGAACCTTCCCAGCTGGTTTAAGCTATCTTGCCCAGAACCTGAATCTCGAAACCCATTCCTGGTGCTGAACCCCTTGAACTCATCATCGGTATCGTCGTCATCCAACTGGTGTTCCTCGTCGAACTCCTGCGCCACACCAAAAAACTCGCGGATATTCTCAAGGCGCCCCTGCGCTTCATCGGTGTGCTCATTCTCGAGGGCTTCTTCAAGCTTGCTTTTCGCCACGATCATTTCAACCACGGCACGCAATTCTCCAGTATATAACTGAGCGTCTTTGAACTGCTGGACAAACTCTGCCAACGCGCTTTTTACGCTTGTACGTATATCATCCTCAACAAGCGCCAACTCAATTGCTTCAAGAAACGTGCATCGTTCGCGAATTGCAATATCCTCGATCTTTTTTACGGTTGTTTTACCAATACCGCGTTTGGGAGTATTGATGATGCGCTTTGCCGATACATCGTCGGCAGGGTTCATGACACACTTGAGGTATGCCATCACGTCGCGAATCTCTGCTCGGTCAAAGAACCGTGTGCCTCCAACAATACGATACGGGACACCAGCACGAAGCAGCATGTCTTCTAACACACGGGACTGTGCATTGGTACGATAAAACAGAGCAAAGTGGGAATACGGGCGTCTTTTTTTGTGAAGCTTTTCAATCTCAGCTGCTATCCAGCGACCTTCGTCGCGTTCGTCTGTTGCCTGGTACAGCGCGATTTTCTCGCCCTGGAGGCCATCGGTGTACAGGTGCTTGTGCTTACGCTTTTCGTTATTCACGATAACAGCATTGGCCGCTGCAAGGATTGTCGATGTCGACCGATAGTTGCGCTCTAACTTAAGCACGGTAGCCTCTGGGTAATCGGTCTCAAACTCAAGGATATTGCGGATGTCTGCTCCGCGCCATGAGTATATGGATTGATCGTCATCCCCTACAACCATGATGTTGCGGTACTTGCGTGCCAACAGGTTGCTGATGCAGTACTGGGCGTGATTGGTGTCCTGGTATTCGTCAATGAGCAGGTATCGAAAACGCTCCTGATATGCATCGAGCACCTCAGGGTTTTCGGATAAAAGCCTGTAGGCTCCTACCAGCAGATCATCAAAATCCATGGCATTCGAGCGAAGCAGTCGTTCCTGATAGGCGACAAAGACTTTAGCAGCAAGTCGTTCACGCTCGTTTCTGGAAGTATCCTTCATCTCCTCTGGTGAAACCAGTTCGTTTTTTGCGTTGGAGATACGTGCACGAATCTCGTTTATCGGGTAGGTTCTGTTATCGATGTTGAGCATCGCATAGATTTCTTTGAATAAACGTTTGGCATCATCCTCGTCAACGATGCTAAAGTCACGGGTGAATCCGAGCCGTTGTGCATCAGCGCGCAGCATCCTGACACACATCGCGTGAAAGGTAGACACCCACATACCCCGCAGATGGCCATCGAGTAGGCCAGCAAGGCGCTCTCTCATCTCGTTGGCAGCTTTATTGGTAAAGGTAATAGCCAGAATCTGGTAGGGCGAGACTTGAAGGTCTTTGATGAGATGTGCAATACGGTACGTCAGTACACGTGTCTTTCCCGTTCCTGCTCCAGCGAGCAAAAGAAGCGGCCCGGCTGTAGTAAGAGCCGCCTCGAGTTGCTCTGGGTTAAGGGAATCGAGGTCAAACGGCATGTGGCTACAGCATCCTCAAACTATCATGTGTATTACACGATGGTTTTGCCAACCGCAGCTGCCACCTTACGCAGCTCTTGTAGCAATACTTCGAATTGCTGGATGGTCAATTGCTGGGGACCATCAGACTTTGCCTTGGCAGGATTGGGGTGGACCTCAATCATGATTGCGTCGCATCCAGCTGCAACCGCTGCTTTTGCGAGCGACGGAACCAGGTCTACCTGTCCTGCCGGGTGTGAGACATCAACACAAATGGGGAGCAGAGAACGTTTGTGTATGATCGCAACAGCTGCGATATCAAGAGTGAACCGTGTTGAAGACTCAAAGGTACGCAGGCCACGCTCGCAGAGCATGATATTTGGGTTTCCGCTCATGGTGAGGTATTCGACTGCCGAAAGCCATTCGTCGATGGTCGCGGCCATACCGCGCTTAAACAGGATGGGCTTATGGTTTTCTGCTGTGGCAGAACCTATCGCTTTGAGGAGTTCAAAGTTCGCCATGTTGCGAGTGCCTATCTGCAACGCATCTGCATAACTCATGATCAGATCAATGAGCTGGGTATCAACCACCTCGGTGAGGGTCCCCAGATGATGCCTTTTACCAACTTCTGCCATGATCTTGAGGCCATCTTCTCCGAGCCCCTGGAAGGAATAAGGGCTGGTACGCGGTTTAAAGGCGCCGCCTCGAATCCAGCTTAAATTATTTCGCTCAAGGCAGGCGGCAACCTCTTCCATCTGCTCGGCGTCTTCGATGGAGCAAGGGCCAGCAAGCATGGTGATGGTGCCTGCCTTATGGTAAGGAACGTAGGTCATCCGCGCATCTCCTTACTTACTTTAAGGATGACTGCGTAGACTGCACGCACATCATCATTGTACAAGGGACCAGAATTGAAGCTTGTCACATGCTCGAATATCTCTTCTTCCCGCTTTGGATCAAACAACCCGAGCTGGACCTGCGGTTTCAAAGCGCGGATGGCAAGCGCCTCTATCGCACGTTCATTAAGCAGCGAAACAATCTTTTCATCAATGGCGTCGATGTTTTCCCTGCACGCCTCGATTGCCTGCATAACATCATTATCAGACATAGCTTACCCTCTCTCTCGCTTGTACTATGGTAGAAGAATACCACACGCCCTTAACGTCTATTGCTTATAAGGCATTATAAACCAGATAGAGCACGTAGAAGTAAAGCTTTCAACTTGTCATCCCAAAACAGAGACTGGCAGATTGCCTCAGGACTCTTCGAGCAATTCCAGGCGGGTGATCTGGATTATTGAGGCACCTGGAATAGCTTTGAGCGCAGCATTAATAAGGTCATCTGGACGCAGAGAGCCCTGTTCATCAGCCCGTAAAACCATTGAGACCAGCAAATGTGCCGGGTTATTCTCAAAAACCTTAACAACAGGGCCAGAGGCTATCTTTCCAGCAAGGTTGATCTCAATATCGCGGGCTTTTTTTATAATCCCAAGTCTTCCTGTGTTCAGTATGTCAGTAAGCGTATCCTCAAGTGAAGCGGCCCCTTTCCCGTCAGGGACTTCGACAATAAGCTCATAGCGAAACAGGACACGAGAGACTTGAAGCGACGGAGCATCCTCCGCACAGTAATAGACCTCATTGACAGGGAGGTCAGGAAGAGTTGCACAGCGTAGACGAACTAAAAGCTCTGCTGCGGGAACATACTCCGTTAGCCAGACATCCATCAGCTCATGCTCCCCTGCAGTTCCCACGGGAAGCGCAGGGCCAAAAGCATGCTTCATATGTACATTAAACCCATGTGTGAGCGAAAAAGGTATCTGTGAGCGTCTGATCACCCTTTCCATCGCCCGTACCAGCTCAAGATGGGAGAGATACCGCAGACGACCTGTCTTTCCATAATCAATGCGCAGACGAAAACTTATCTCATTCACGTTTTGGGCCTCCCAGGCTGATGTCAACTCCACAAGCTGAACAGACGCCACAGGATACGCACTGCTCAAAAGAGCAATCAGGAGTAGTAACGCCATTGAGGGCTTGTTCATACTCACATATAAGATAATCCTTGCTCACTCCACTTGAGATATGGTCCCATGGCAATGCTTCATCAAGTGCATAGGTACGTTGGGCAGCCACATCGAGATCAATACCGAGCGTATCAGCAGCACGCTGCCAAAGCTCAAAGCTGAACTGCTCACTCCAAGCATCAAAGCGCGCACCCAAACGCCAGGCCTCAACTATGAGGGGCGCAAGCTCACAGCCTCCCCTCGACATGATCGCTTCAATAAGAGACCCAGCCGGGTCATGCCATTGCAGGTCGATTCCCCGGTGCAAGTGAGCCTCCCGGATAAGCCCAAGGCGTCGTAAAGCCTCTTGATGGCTTATTTGTCCGTACCATTGAAACGGCGTCTGTGCCTTAGGGACAAACAAAGCCACACTTATACTCATACGACAGTTGTTTCTCTGATTGTCGGGAACTGCGTCTTTAGCGGTACGGTAAGCAAGATTTGCCAGCTGGGCGATACCACGCACATCATCATCAGTCTCTCCAGGCAATCCGATCATAAAATAGAGTTTGCAGCGCCGCCATCCCATAGAATATGCACGTTTAATGGCTTCAATAAGATCTTGTTCTGAGACGTTTTTATTGATACGGTCGCGAAGTCGCTGAGTACCTGCCTCAGGTGCAAAGGTGAGGCTTGTCTTTTTTTCTCCACTCGCAATAAGGTGCGCAATCTCAACTCCAAAGGAATCAAGACGCTGAGAAGGTATACTCAGACGTATGCCTTTTCCATCCAAACACTGGTTTAACCGATAGATCAGTTCTTGTATCTGTGAGTGATCGGTGCTCGATAGCGAAGTGAGCGAAACCTCGTCATAGCCACTACGAGCCAGCCCATCGCAGACGGCTCGTATGATCGTATCTGCCTTACGTTCACGTACGGGACGATTCGTCATCCCTGCCTGGCAGAACCTGCAGCCGCGCGTGCAGCCGCGCAGGATTTCAACGGTAAAGCGGTCATGGGTTACCTCGGTAAACGGAACGATGGGACGCAGCACCACCGCTTGCTTATCAAGGTCGGCAAGCACACGTTTTGTAATGAAGACATTTCTGTTGTCTTTGTTATGTATCGTTGGAATGTAGACACCTTCAATTGTGGCGAGAGCCTGCAGGGTCTCGGCCCGAGACGCGTTGCATATTTTGCTTGTACGGTAGGACTCGACCATCTCAATGATAGCCTCTTCGCCTTCTCCGATGCAGATTGCGTCAAAAAACGGGGCAAAGGGTTCTGGATTAAAGACGCACGGGCCACCGCCAATAACGAGTGGTGCGTCTTCAGAACGATCTTTAGCATAGAGCGGTATATGTGCCAGATCCAGCACCTCAAGTATGTTCGTATAAGAAAGCTCATGAGGAATCGTGATCCCTACGAGGTCAAATGCTGCCAATTCACGATAGCTTTCGAGGCTGAACAACGGGATGTCATATTCACGCAAGAGTGCAATCATATCGAGCCAGGGCAAAAATGTACGTTCGACATTTGTATCTGGCACGTCGCGGAGAATATCATACAGGATCGCGATAGCCTGGTTGGATTGTCCGATCTCATAAACGTCGGGATACACGAACGCCATGTCGACCGTAGACGAGCTTGTTTCAATGGTGCCTGCCTCAGCCTCACCTAAAGAGTTCGCACAGAGCTCATGATTGATATAGCGTACAGGACGCCCAACCTCTCCAAGAAGAGGCTCAATACGATGCCAGAGGGATCCTGTGTGTTTTATCATGTTTTCTCCGCAATGAATGATCAAGAGGGAGTTTCTTCAAAATTGACACTTCTTTTTGCTGCAGGCAATGCCTTAATCCTTGCAGCGAGCTGTCTGCCTCTTTGTGCGATCTCGTTTCCTACTTCAGCAAAATCTCCCTGTTGCTTTTCGTAGAACTCAAGGACTGCCATCCCTGTTGCGAATGTCGTTATATATGAGACGGCCATCTTGACCATAAAAGCACCACATGGAAGTTTTTTTACAATCATACGCACTAATGCACGACAGCCAAAGCCTCCGGCAACGAGTATTGCTATTTCTTTGATTCGTGCCAGACCAAGCGGAAGATTATAAAGGGCAGCTATCTGGATTACGAGCCTCATCTGGTTGGCAATAAGGACCGTGACGTCGATACCTGGGATAAAACTCACCGCAGCTACAAGCGCGTTTTCCAGTGAGGCTTTGCGTGAGAGCTCTAAGGCAACGGCACGCCGCAAAAACGGATATGCCTGTGCGAGGGTGATGCGTTTGTCTTCTAGTTTATATGCGATCCATTCTGCCAGCTCATTAAAGGCCGCGTCACACAAGGCGGCCACTTGAGACACCTGTGCCGCCGCAGTGCTCCCGGCGCCAAAGCTATGCTCTTCATAAGAACTCTCAGAAGTAACGGGATAACCAGAAAAATCTATGGGGACAATATCTTCAACCTGCTTGAGGATGTCTTTTTCGTCAAGTTGGTTAATAAGTTCTGCGGGAGCTGTCGCGATGGTCGCGACGGCACCCGCACATCGCCTTGCAGCCTTTATGACTTTACCTGTAATGCTGCTTTTAGCAGCCAGAACCAATGCCAGACTAATAGGAGGCTCGGCGATCTGCTCGGGCACAGGTCGATCCAGTACATCAGGAAGCTCATCGCTGTAGCTGCGTACGAACACCCTGACTCCCCTTGTTTGGGGGCGTAGGAGCCTACGTGCGTACGCAATAAGACGTTTGTCGATGCTCGTATCAACAAGAATCAGGACAGTGGCGGCCCCTTTAGTAGAAGAGTCCACATCATCGCTCAAAGACCTGAGCGTCTTTATATGCGCTGGAAGTGTAAGCAAAGCTTTTTGAGGCATAGTATTCTTTGGTTTGAGACCTCTTTTTTTTGCCATATCCATCACCCTTTTGAGCGCTTTTTAGTATTGCGATGTGCCCATACCGAGCATAACAGACCGAGCACAATAAAGTTAGTTACCATGAATGATGAGCCATAACTCATAAAGGGCAATGGGATGCCTGTGATAGGCATCAGACCGCAGGTCATGCCTATATTTTCAAACACATGGAAGACCCACATACCTAAAATCCCCACGGTAATGAGCGCACCAAAATGGTTGTTCGCGGCAAAAGCAATACGGAGAATAACGAAGAACAAGATGACGTAAAGCCCAATAAGTGCCAGGCTTCCCACAAAACCAAACTGCTCTGCAAGTACGCAGAAAATAAAGTCGGTAGGAGTTTCGGGCAAGAAACCAAGCAGGGCCTGTGGGGCGTTACCAAATCCCTTTCCCATGAGACCGCCCGATCCAATGGCAATTTTTGCCTGGTTAAGCTGCCATCCGATACCCGTAGGGTCGATGTCCGCATTAAGGAATACCAGTATTCTGTTCTTCTGATAATCCTTTATGAGCACATCTCGTCCAAGCGCGTTGTCCAACACACCGTCGAGAACTACCACACCTACAATAAGCACAACGATGCTGATTGCGGTGATGAGCAGCCATTTACGGTTTGCTCCACCCGCAAACAACACCACCATACCAATGACAAAAAAGACCAGGGCAGTGCCGATGTCTGGTTGAAGTAGGACGCAAATCACAGGGATCATGAGCAGTGCAAGCACTTTGAGGTATTCCAAACCCGAATTGAGCCTCCCCTCATATCGTGCAATGAGTGCAGCCGCATAAAGGATGATCAACGGTTTGGCAAACTCGCCCGGCTGTAGCTGTTGATTGAATATTAGTATCCAGCTTTTTGAACCAAATAATTCAAGCCCAATACCAGGTATAAGAGGAAGCAGGATCAGGATAACCGATACAATGAGCAAAGGAAACGCCATCGAGGCCAGTTTACGGTAATCAAACCACCACAAAGCACACATGAGAATAAAACCGATAAGGACTCCGCTTGCCTGGCGCGTAAACGAATAATCTGGGTCTCCTTCGACCACAGAGTAAACCACCACAAGACCATACACCACAAGAGCCGCTGCAACAAAGAGCAATGGAAGGTTTGTCACAGATAAAAAACGGCGAAAGAAAGAAGTCGCGTTGATTTCTCTTGGTGTACGTTCCTGAAAAAGTCTAGGAGCAACAGGCATCTGGTTTATCCTTTACTCCCTTATCGCTCGCCCGTATCCACCGACGTATATATCTCGCCGACGTCTATACCATAGATTGCTGCAAAAGTATGTAAAACTCCCATGATGGCGGTTGATGACCCACCACCACCCTGTTCAATGACGCATGCGACACAGTACTGAGGATCCTCAAGCGGGCCATAGGCTACAAACCATGAGAACTCATCTTTATTGGCAACCTCGGCTGTACCTGACTTACCAGCCATTGTGATAGGGATATCGATGAAGACTCCGATGCGTAAGACGACCCTTCTGAGGCCGTCGACTACACGGTCCAGATGGGCGTGATCGAACTGCGGCTGAGTATCGCTCTCTTGTGGCAGATAGTTCACAATCGCATTTCCTTCTTTGTTGAGGATCTTGTGAAAGACATGCGGTTTGAGCGCTCTTCTCCGCGCTATTGTTGCGTACCCGTTTGCTAGCTGAAGCGGAGTAACTAAAAGATCACCTTGCCCAATCGCCATATTTGTCATGTCTCCAGGTTGCCATAAAGCTTCTTCAGGGGTATCGCCAAAAGCGTCCCATTTCCAGGCTTCATCAGGGATGAGGCCTCCTGCTTCGCCAGGAAGATCAATTCCTGTGGGATGGCCAAAACCCCAGCTCTCAAGGTAGTTTTGGAACACGTTCTCACTGCCGTCAGAGACGTTACCATCTACACGACCGTTGGTATTGTTCTCATCTTCGTCCGACGAGCCTATTCCTTCGCCCTCAGAGGAATTACTCCCTCCATTTCCACCAGTAGCTTTTTCCCAACGATCATAGAAAGCAGATCCTACGTTATAGAAATAGACGTCACACGACTGATTAAGCGCTTCTTCAAAACTCAGATAGCCATGGCCACTTGGATAAATCCAGCACCTCTGACCCCATTGTTCACCATAATCATCCCAAAAGCCGTTGCAATAAAAATGTGTGTCATCTTTAATGACGCCGTACGTCAATCCAGCGATCCCACTGAATGCCTTGATAGTCGATGCCGAAGGGTACAAGCCTGAGATGACACGATTGGTAAGCGGGTACTCTGAAGCATCGTTGGTCAATTGCTCCCAAAGGTCAAGTGAGATGCCACCTGAGAGGTCCGAAGGATAAAAGGTCGGATAGCTTGATGAGGCAAGGATGCCTCCGTCTTTAATATCGATACAGACAAGTGCACCTGCATTTGCGTTCACGTAGCCCTTTTGACGTGCTGCAGCCATCACTTCGATGATGATACGGTCGGTGCTCCGCTGTAGATGTGCGTCTATGGTGAGACAGACGTCGTTTCCACTGATCGATTCTATCTCGTCTATCAGTGCAGTAGGATTACCGGCTGAGTCAACCCTGTAGGTGCGTGTACCTCTTGTGCCCTGGAGTATTTGATCGAAAATGAACTCTGCGCCATCCCTTCCGACGATATCACCCTGTTCGTAGTGGATGGAGTCATCCTCTGTCTGGTCCGCGAGCATCTCCTCGGTGACTGGTCCTGTATAACCAAGGATATGTGCAGCAAGACTTCCATATGGGTAGTACCGAAGTGTACGCTTCTCTACGTTCACACCTTTGAAGAGGTTCGGATGCTCTTTTATGAATGCCACGGTACGCATGGGGACGTCGGTAGCGATAGTCGTATCGGCCTGTGCGCCCGCTGTATCATTGAGCAGGTTACGTCTCACGATGCCTTTTGGTATACCCAGAAGAAGAGAGAGACGATGAACCAGTCCTCGTTGGTTGATAAGGTCACGTTTTCCCGTCAATACAGTAGATGCACGGTTTGCGACAAGTTCTATCCCGTTACGGTCAAGTATCCTGCCGCGGGTTGCCGGTGTCGAGACGTCAGAGGTCATATTCTCGTTGGCTTCATTAAGGTATCTATCGCTTGCCAAGACTTGCAGGGTCCAAAGCCTGATCCCGAGTGTCCCAAATAGTACAGCAATCAGCGCTCCAAAAGCATAAAAGCGGCCTTTGGCCTCTGGGCCTTTTTTGGGAGCTGTCGGCATGGTGCGTCTCAACTTCTGGCGCTCATCGTCTTTTCCCACGCGTGCGTGTGCCCTCTCAAAGCTTGGTTTGAACAGAGTATTCTTTCCTCGCGCTTTTCTTCGTTTTGAAAGGATCAGCCGCGTAACAAGAGCAACTAAAACGATAGAGACAAAGACGATAACGCCTATGAGAATAGCTTGCGTATAGATTCCCATATCAGCGTAGTTTCCGTTTCGAAGACCGCATCCGACCAGTGGATCTCAATCGCTTCGTTGAATACCCAGGGATGTTGCCCGCCTTGCTCAGGTTTCCCATGTTCCCCACGTTTCCTGACTTGCGCTTTCGAGGAAGGCTGTAGATGATAACGAGCGCCACAGAAAGTATGATCGCTTCGTAGAGCGCACCGGGAAGCGCACGAAATAAAAGCGAGTACACAATGTCTGCGTCGTAGCCTATGATCGCAAGCACCACGCCATGGAGTACCTCTCCCACAAACACTGCTATGACTGCAGCGGCCATCTCGATAACCCGATTGCTTATAAAGGACCCTTTGTTCAACGTGCTCACTGCATAGCCCATGATGGTGAGTATGAGAGCCATAACTCCTACCGGGCCCTGAGACAAAAGGTCATAACAAAAACCAAGGATGAAGCCATATAGTGCAGAACGGGTCGCATTGTTCACGAGCGCAACCATAGCAACGGCAACTACGATGAAATTAGGAACGACGGAGAAGATAGCTATGCTTGGTGCTACCACTACCTGTAGGATAAGAGCGACCAGCCCTATGAGGATAAGGATACTGATGCGTTGGCGCCTTGAGTCTACATTCATGTCCACGTTATATGCCTCTCCTCATCCTGGTAGCATCATCTGTGGATCATCCAACGGTATCATCCGTTGGGTTAGATGGATTATTCTGATCGTCGGGCTGATCGTCGGGCTGATCGTCGGGCTGGTCGTCAGTCTGGTCTTCGGGCTGGTCGTCAGTCTGGTCATCGGGCTGGTCTGGGGTGTCAGGCACAGGTGGTGTATAGGTGACTTCAGTCTGGCGTCCCGTGAGAACAACAACCTCCTCATAGGCATCCACCCGTTTTATAGGGGTGATTACGACGGTCTTATATACGTCTGAAGGATTCTGTGTGACGCTCGCTACAACGCCGATCACAATTCCCTTTGGATACACACCGCCCGCACCAGAGGTGATAACCGCGTCTCCAGGCACCACGATTGCATCAAGTTGGATGATACTGAGGTAGAGCAGGCCTTCCTGCGAGCCTGTGAGTATACCTTCAGTTCGACTTGCCTGTAGGAACACCGCCACACCACTGTTTGCGTCGGTTATCAACCTGACCGTTGAAGAGATAAGACCGACAGTCTCGATCTGGCCAATAAGCCCGTCGGCACTTAGAACCGGCATCCCGACCATCAACCCGTCCAGTGAGCCTTTATCGATTGTTACCGTGCGGTTCCATGAGTCGGTGGTTCGACTGATGACTCGCGCGCCGGTAGACTCCATGGAGTATGCATCCACTAACTCAAGAAGGTTGATAAGCCTCTCGTTTTCGAGCCTGTATTCTTCTAGCCGTATCGCCAGGGCACGAAGCTCTTCGATCTCCGCTCGTAATGCAGCGACTTCTTCGCTGCTGGTAGATGAGTTATTCGCCGCAGCACCAATCGAGTCTATTGACCCTCCAAGTAATGATCCAACCTGTTGGAGCGGAGCAGTCAGGGTCAGCGAACCTGAACGTAGCGTATGCAAAGGACCTGTTTGGCCTTCAAGCAACCAGACTGTCATAAGCACAACCGAAAGCAAGCTGAGGATTATCGTGACGATCCCCGCCGAAACACGCTTCGGTTTTTGGGGGGCTAACGCCATATCAAGCGGCCTTTCCTATCGTTGTGTGTAAGAGCGTTGTAAAGCGTTAGGGTTCTCCAACGCCATCGCACACCCCATAACAACATTGATGAAAGCGGTGTCAGAGACGTAAACGGGCACTTCTAATTCGCGCGTTAAGAACACATCTAACATCTTAAGCAAGGCGCCACCACCTGTAAGAAGGATGCCGTTAGTTATGATGTCTGCCGCGAGGTCAGGATCAGTCTCAAGAAACGTCTCCTTGATCGCGATAAGGATATCCTGCAGCGGGCTTCGTATGCCATCACGAACATCCTCTGACTGGATAAGCTCACTGCGTGGCAGATTGGTCGCGATATCGCGACCCGATATCTCCATGTCAAGTTCGCCCGTTGAGATAGGCGCGGCAGAGCCAATGGCGATCTTGATATCTTCTGCCGTGCGGACGCCGATGTTGAGTCCATAGACCTCACGCACGTGGCGTGCCACAGCCTCATCGAATTCGTTTCCCGCAATACGCAAAGAACGCGAGGCGACGATGCCACCAAGCGATATAACCGCTATCTCAGTTGTACCGCCTCCGATATCAACGATCATGGATCCCGTGGGCTCTTCTACAGGAAGTCCTGCTCCGATGGCCGCAGCCATAGGCTCCTCCAAAAGAAATGCCTGACGTGCTCCAGCCTGAATGGTTGCCTCGAACACAGCACGCTTCTCAACCGAAGTAACGCCGCAAGGGATACAGATGACAATACGGGGTTTTGGCTGCCAGAAACGTGTCTTTGGATTGGCTTTATTAATAAAATACGCTAGCATCGCTTCGGTCACATCGTAATCTGCTATGACGCCGTCTGCGAGCGGGCGTTCAACCGAGATGTTTCCTGGGTTTTTGCCAATCATCTCACGAGCTTCGGTGCCTACAGAGATGACACGGTTCACTTCGTTGTCGATGGCAACTACTGATGGTTCGTTTAAGACAATCCCTTCGCCCTGAACAGCAACGACGGTGTTGGCTGTTCCCAGGTCGATGGCCATGTCACAGCTCCATTGGCTGAATACGTTATCAAAAAACGACATGGTCGCTCATAGCTCCTTACAATACAGGCGAAAGCACTTTGTATACAGCTTCTCTTTTCTGAGAAATTCCTTACACTTCATTCTACCATATAGCAGGAATACCAATAACGCCAGCGTATTTAACAAACAGTCAACCTGAATAAAGGGCCTGGAAGGAGGTTGGTTCTTTTTTATCAGGAGATAATCAGTCTTCAGGAAAAAAAATCCCGATCTCTCGCTGTGCTGACTCAGGTGAATCAGAGCCGTGTATGACATTTGCGGCCATAGTGAGCCCAAAGTCTCCGCGGATAGTTCCAGGGGCAGCTTCTTTGGGGTTTGTTGCCCCCATGAGTTTACGTGTGATAGCAACAGCATCTTCTCCGCAAAGCAAAAGCTTTACTACAGGGCCCGAGGTGATGTATTCAATGAGGCCCTCATAGAAGGGCTTACCGAGGTGTTCGGCATAGTTTTCGGCTGCTTGTTCAGGTGTGACCTGCGCCATGACCAGTTGTTCGACCTTGAGGCCGACGCGCTCAAAGCGGGCGATTATCTCACCGATATGTCGGTTTGCAACAGCATCTGGTTTGAGCATTACATAGGTTTTTTCTTGCACCATTAACCTTTCTATACACAGGAAGTCAAATATCTTGGGTAGCTATATCCCTCTGAGTCCTATTGTTGCGAAGCGAAGATAAGATTGATATCTCTTATTTTCCAGCTGATCGCTGATCGTTCCAAAAGCACCTCGTACCTCACCGACCCGCCCTCTTCCAAATAGACGGTAACAATAGCAGTCGATTCTGTCATCGAAGACTCGATATAGCTGATCTCGATGTAATCGGCGGCTGCGATTGAGTGCATTTTTTGTTCAATGACCTTCTCTTTTACTGGTTCAGCCCAATACTGGAGTATATCTTTGCCCTCAGCTTGCGCGTTAAAAAGGTTTGTGATAATCATCTCCTGCGTGGGGTAACCATACCCTTGCGAATAAGCAAGAACTGCCCCACCAATGAGAAGTACCAGAATGATCATAACTGCAAGGATCACTTTGAGGCCTACATGACGAAGCTTACGTTCTTTTTTAAGTTGCTTTTTGCCTAATTCAACAAGCTCATCATCTGTTGCAGTGAAAAATCCCGTGTCATACGCAGCGGGGACATTACCCGCTCCATAGCCTTCGATTTCATCTTTATAGAGAGGCAAAGAGTCAAACGATGCGTCGCTTTTGGCTAATGCAGCTGCATCCTGCTCCTCTTCTGTAGCATCAAAGGTGCCTGTAGGTTCCTTTGTTTCTTTTGCGGATAAGGACGCAGCAAGGCCAGTCTGGGCTTTTTGGTAATCCAACAGGGCTTCATCAGAAAGTGCATAACGCCCTTCTGCGCCAGCGGATTTAAATGCATCAACAGCTTCCTGATACCTGCCTGTTGCGGTGTAAGCCTGCCCAAGGCTCTCATAGGTCTTTGAACGCGTCGTACCAACCGGGTCGAAGTTAAAGACGGCTTTATATGATTCAATCGCATCCTGTGGGCGTCCCAACGCATTAAAACAGGCTCCGAGTTGCATCAATGCTTTGATTGGATTGGGATTGCGTGCATCGAGCGCTGCGTTTCTGAAGGCGATACCCGCATCGACAATCATACCCAGTCTTGAGAAGGCGGTGCCCAGACCCATATGAGCCTGATAAGGCTTTTGGTAGTTTGTGTCTGCTAAAGCTGCATTGAAGCTCGTTATGGCTCCTTCGTAGTCTCCAAGGCCGATCTGGGATTTTCCGAGGTTTACCCTCACCGCTGATTTGTCGATAAAAGCAAGGTCTTCAAGCGATTTCTCAAATATCGCGATTGCTTCTTGAAAACTGCGCATTTTAAGCAGGCAGTTGCCAAGACGATAATAGACCAGGCCAACATCGCCTGGTATAAAGGTTGCGTTATCGTCCTTAAGACAGGCGTAATACTCTTTTAAAGCCTCAACATAATCGCCATTGTCATAGGCAGCACGTGCGTGTTCAAAATGTTTGCTGTTCACGTCCGATCCCTCTTTCTGGCAAAAAGAAGCATTCGTTTTTGTAAGCTGTTCACGCCTGATCCCTCTTTCTGATAAAAAGAGGCAGAAGACCAGACGAGGTTTATTTTATTCTGTTTCATTGTCTGATGCTGGAGCGTTTTCTGGTTCGACGGTGCTGTCTGGTTCGGTAGCGTTGAGGATATCGATTTCGTAGATATCATCTCCAATGGTCAGCGCGTGGATTACTTTCAGGCTTTCCTCATCGACGGCATCTCCAAACACGGTATAACCTGAGTCGAGATATGGTTGCGGTGAGAGCGTGAAGTAGAATTGCGACCCTGCACTATCAGGACTTGCTGATCGCGCCATCGCTAATGTCCCATCCTTGTGCACATTGTTGGGATTGGTTGTCCATTCACCTTTAATGCAATAGCCAGGACCACCAGTACCAAGATCTGGATTGCCAACAGCTCCAAAGCGAGTCGAAGCATAGATACTCATACTCATGAGCATGTCTTGTTGGGTCATGCCACGTGAATGCGGGCAACCGCCCTGTATGACAAAGTTGGGTTCATGGCGGTGGAACTTAAGGCCATTGTAGAATCCCTTTTGAGAGAGTTCGATAAAATTTCCCACGTGTATCGGTGCGTCGTTTCCCGCAAGCTTAACCGTGATAGTTCCTTTATTCGTGTGGATTACTGCAATCTCTTCTCCGTTAACTTGATAAGCGGGTGTGTACAAGGAAAACATACTGACTCCTTACTTCTAAACTATCTCTCCAACCTGATTATACTTACAGCAATACTACTTGACCAATAACATCATAGTGTAGCAGACCTTGCTCAACTACGCTTTCTTGCTCGCTCTTTGTTATATGTCTGATAAAACATTGGGCACTGCTTGCGATACAATATGCGCGGTTGCCCCCTTAGCTCAGGGGATCGAGCGTCTGCCTCCGGAGCAGAAGGTCGCTGGTTCGAATCCAGTAGGGGGCACCATTTGTTTTTTTATAACGTGCTACACTATCCAAAAGCAGAAGAATACATGCGGGAAAGCGCTTCGAGTGCCCTCACCACCTGAAATCCATATTGAATCCCTTGCCTATCAGGGTGCTGGAGTAGGACACCTGCCCGACGGGCGTGTTCTTTTTGTTGATGGTACAGCTCCGGGTGATTGCGTCCGCGTTGAAATAGTTGAAAACCATGAACGCTTTGCGCGAGCTCGTGTAAGCGAACTGATCGTTTCTTCTCCGCAACGAATTGATCCGTTCTGCCCTTACCATGCAAGCTGTGGTGGATGTCCGTGGCAGCAGGTGGCCTATGATGAGCAATGTGTGTGGAAACACCGGATTGTCCTTGAGTCACTGCGGCGAATTGGCGCTGTTTCGAATCCCGAGGCTTTTGTTGAAAAGACTGCCAAAGCTGGTAAGCACTGGTGGTATCGCAACAAAGTGGAGTTTGGAGTCCAACTCATTGAGCGTAATGCCAGGCTAGGCTTTCAGGCACGTCGCGGCGCTGGGTTTGTGCCTGTTGATTCCTGCCGTTTGCTCCCCTATTCCTTTCTTGACGCGTCTCGTCGTATTGCGGGCGCTCTGACCTATGCGTGCCGTGAGTTATTACCCGATCTGCATCGCGTTACCTTGAGGGTTTCGGAGCAGACAAACGATGTTGAACTCTCCCTTTGGACTAATCCGTGCCTCCTGAGCCGTTCCCATGTTGCGCGCGTGCTTAATGAAGCGGTTCGTACCACGAGCATGACACGCGTTATTGTCGATGGGGCTCCTGACGAACGCAAAGTCAAACAGGTCGAAGTACTCACTGGCCGTGGTTTTTGGCGCGAGATGTTTGATGGGCGCTGTCTTAAGTTCAGCGCTCCTTCGTTCTTTCAGGTAAACTCGGCCGAAGCGGTGACACTTCTTGAAACTGTTTTGGAGTTTCTTGACCTCGCTCGAATTCAAACGCTTGACCATGTTGTTGACCTTTATGCGGGAGCCGGCACGTTTACACTCCCCCTTGCAGCACGTTATCGACAGGTAAGTGCGGTTGAGTCCTATGGGCCGTGTATTAAAGATCTGCGTCGGAACCTTGAAGGGCATAATCTTAAAGCCAGGATTGTTGGTGGAGATGTAGCAAGGGAGTTGGCTGGTCTTGGTTCGTTCCAGGCTGCGGTGATTGATCCTCCTCGTGCTGGCCTTTCTTCAAAGGCCTGTGCTGCTTTGATTGGCGCGCGTCCGCGCTGCATTGTATATGTATCCTGTGACCCAGCAACCCTTGCCCGCGACATCAGGGTATTCACCAATGGTGGGTATCATTTGAAGACTATTCGTCCTATCGACCTGTTTCCGCAGACCTTTCATGTTGAGAGCGTTGCGCTGCTCTTAAACGAGAAGTCGTAGACCTCAATGTTCGATTTGCCAAACGCAGAGGTTATGCTATACAATGCAAACTTGCCTGTGGGGCATTAGCTCAGTTGGGAGAGCGCGTGGCTGGCAGCCATGAGGTCAGGGGTTCAAGTCCCCTATGCTCCACCAGAAACCTCAGCTAGCTTATAGAGCTGGCTGAGGTTTCTTTTTGTATAGGGGACTTGAACCCGTAAGGGATTTTTGCTAAAACGCGCCAGTGGCGCGTTTTAGCAAAAATGGCCGAGCGCTTGCGCGAGGTCTATAAAGCGCGAGCCGCCAAAGGCGGCGAAGCGATTGACAAGTCCCCTATGCTCCACCAACATCCCCGAGGACACTTGCAGTGTCCTCGGGGATGTTTAGTTCGTAAGGGATTTTTGCGTTAAGAAACGCGCCCTATGGCGCGTTTTAGCAAAAATGGCCGAGCGCTTGCGCGAGGTCTATAAAGCGCGATCCGCCAAGGGCGGCGAAGCGATTGGCAAGTCCCCTATGCTCCGATGTGCTATAATAGAACATATGTTCGTTTTAATTGAAGGGTAAAATGAGGGGTTTAAAAAGGAATCAGCTAAAGCCCATTATTTCAACTATAATGCCCGCATGTATATAAAAGCCTTATAAGGGTGGGCTCTATATGAACAGTATGCTTGAATACCTGTTTGATCTGTCTCAGAACAACACAAAAGAGTGGTATCAAAGCAACAAGAATAGGCGTTTGAAAGCAATTGCTGAGTTCGAGCATTTGATCGCAGAGCTGATAGAGGCGATCTCGATCTTTGATAACAGCGTGGCTTTCAACGACCCAAAGGTGCTGACGTTTAAGCAGGTTCGAGACACCCGCTTCAGCCACAACAAGTCTCCCTACAATCCTGCCTTCAGGGCACACATCGCTTCTGCTGGAAAACAGCCGATCCCAGTGGGCTATTTTCTCTCCATCAGACCGGATAACCGCTCTTTTCTTGGCGGAGGGCTTTATACTCCCATGTTTAAAGACGCTACCACAATGGTTCGTGACTATATTGTCTCTCATGGTGAAGAACTGGAAGCCATCATTACCAACAAGGCTTTTGCCAGGCAGTTTGCTGTTGAGGGTGAGGTACTGAAAAACGTACCGAAAGGATATGATCCTTTGCATCCTCAGGCTGAGTACCTGAAGAACAAGAGTTGGTATCTGGAATACTTCATCACTGATGAACAGATAAGCGACAGGAGCAGTTTCGTAAAGACGGCAGCTCAGGTGTTTAAGGCCATGAAACCCTTCAACGACTTTTTGAACCAAGCGCTGAAGGACTTCAAGATGCCTGGGCGCTAGAAAGGAAGCTATGAGAAGTCAACATTGCTGGAACCATTGCAGAGTTCCTTATAGAAACGCTGACAAAAGACTTAAAAACGGTTAGGTTTCAGGCTTATCCATGAATCAATACCCTATCAAGTATTACTATGAACTGCAGCACATAATAAAAAAGGAGAATTAAGCTATGGTGACGTCGGTTGATTACATCGAGTTTGTCTGTGAGCAGATTGATGGCGTGGGCGCGGTGCACTACAAGAAGATGTTCGGCGAGTACATGGTCTACGTCAACGACAAGCCGATACTGCTTGTCTGCGACGATACCGTTTTCGTGAAGATGCTACCGGAGCTTGACGGCTTGTCAGACAGGCTCGGCAAGGGTTTCCCGTATAACGGCGCAAAGGAGCACTACTCTGTTGACGTGGACGACCGCGCCATGATGCGCGAAATCGTGGAGATATTGGAGCCGATAACCCCGGTGCCAAAGCCGAGGAAGAAGAAGGCCAGATAGAAACACCGCATTTGAAATCGAGATTTCTGATGCCTTACCTCTTAAAATCTAAAACCAGAGGGGTGAGATGATGGAGTGCGAAGCTTTCTCCATGTCTTTACTGTCTGTTGTTCAATAAACGTACGAAGTGGCTCGATATCCAGACCTGCATGATACGCGTCCAACGCTCTGTAATAGCCCTTTCTGTCCTCATCGTAGACAGTCAGAGGCGGGTGGTCATGTAGCATCAGAAGATAGTTCATCAGGATGCGTCCGGTACGTCCATTGCCATCAGCAAAGGGGTGGATGTTCTCAAATTTGGCGTGGAAGTAGGCAGCCGCTGTAAGCATGTGCTTTGGTTTGATGACTAACTCTGCTATTTCATTGATAAGCTCGCTAATCTCTTCTTTCACCGTTTCTGGTGGAGCTCCCGTCTCGTTTATGCCAACTACATAAGGGTGCTGTTTGTAGGTGCCAGGCTTATCACCGAGCTCGATGCGCTGCTCGTCATACGTGCCCTCAGTGATTATCCGATGGAACTCCAACACCAGGGACTCGGAGATTGGCTCTTTTGCAATGAGCAGCCTGACCAGATAGTGATAGGCACTCTTTTGGTTTTGGATCTCGGTGAGTGTCCGCACATCTCCAGTGTAGTTGCTCACACNCCCATGCTCGAAAACCTCATAGGTATCCTCATAGGTTGTGTTCTCGTTCTCAATTTTGTTGGAGTTGTATGCAAAGGAAACCTTAAAGCTGTTGAGGTGCGCCTCTAGGTCCGCCTCGGTTTTTATCTCAAAGCCTTGCCATAGCCTTACGATGTCTTGGCAGTAGCCCATTTCTTAATGCCTTTCTCGGCGTTTGACAGCTTTAAATAATTATATTGCTTGTTTTCTGCACTTTTGGAATATGTTTTGGCAAACTGCTTCTCAATGGCGAGCCAGCCATCCTGAAGCCAAAGGCAATGTACGCGATGATGCTACTCTGGAGCAGTTGATTATTCCATCTAATCCGGAAAGTGTGAATGCCGTATTGATTCGCGATTGCTTTTAATGAAGAACACCGGTCGCTTGCGCGAGCTCTTTATAGCGCGAGCCACGACAGGCGGTGAAAACAGACAAATGCTGGTTTTCTCCGAGACATTCCCATTGCAAACAAGATGCCAGATGCGTTATCGTATCAAATATGTTTTTTGCGGAATAGCGAGGATTCGCAAACTGTGGCTTCATAAGGAGTACAATCAAAAGATCGGGTATTGATAAGGATCTTACAACTAAAAGTGATTCATTAAAAAGGGAGGATTGGTTTTTATGGCAACTATCAAGTTCCAGGAAAATTTTGTAACGTCACTTCATCTGATCAATAACTTTGTAGAACTAAATACTGCGCAAACACCCATTTCTACAACTCAGCTTATCAACTTACAACAACATTTGAAGCAAGCACAAGCATCGTACCTGGCACGTGAATATGAAGCGGCGATCCAGTCTTACAAAACCGCACAATCTATTATCTATAAACAGCTTTATCCGGATCATTCTATCGTCTCTCACTTGGCTTCACATGGATTTATGTTACCCGTAGGCAAAGAAATTGAATTAAAACTTGCTGATACCAGCTTGATGATTGCAGAAACAGAGCATAACCTGGCCAAGCCTCTTGATACAGCTGTTTTGGTTTCAAAGTCAGAACCTTTACAAGAATCTAAGAGGGTTGCAGAACTCGGTTTACGGATAAACACAAACCTTCTTGATTCGGCACAAAAGGTGGAACCGACACAAAAGGCGGAACCGACACAAAAGGTGGAACCGACTCAATCATGGCAATTGGGGATACAGCGAGGAGAAGAGGTCGTTAAGCTTGTCTGGGATCAAGGCAAACGACCAACCACAGAAACACTGATACAGCAGATATATGAACCGCGCTTATCCGCGACACGNCTAGCTGATCTGGCATGGAAATTAATAGAGCCTGTGGACACCATCGCCTATCTGACACATCTGTTTTCTTTCGTAATCCCTCAAGCGCTTGGTGATTCTTATCATGAACTAGGCAATTATGAGCGGGCGGAACAGTATTATATTCAGGCGTCACAATACTCGTATATGAATGCTAGCCTGGAGGCACCCGGCTTGTGGGTCAAAATGGCGAACAACGTCCTTGAATGGGGCGACCGTTTATATGCAGAGGAGTATATTGAAGAATGTACGCTTGTCTACGCCAAGCTGATGACCCAGGAAGGCAAAGCGCCCAAGGATTCACCCCTGTACAATACCGAATCACTGCGCAAACCGGCTTCTGAGGCGCTCAGGCTGATTGATAATCTTGCCAACCCCAGCAACGCAGGCATCAACCCAGCGATCGCCCTACCATTGCTGACCGTGTGGACGCGTTGGCAGTATCTGAATGCAAATTTGGGTTTTTATGGAACGACCTTAGTGCCGACCTTTACCTTCGAGTATTTGCAGCAGGCCGCCCGTAATTTTGCTCAGCAGGCAATCAACGCCGAAAGGGAATACATCAATTTCCAGACACTTTGCGAAGCGGAAGCGGCGACAAGATTAGAACTGGAAACAGCTGTATCGCTTGCTCGTCTTGAACAAGATGTGTTGTTGCATGAGTATGGCGCTGCTAAAAATGAAACACAAGCGTTTCAAGAAGCCCTGACTCTTGCCTGGTCTCGCCTTCAGAATGCAAGAGAGGAACTGGCCAACGCTGAGGAGGGNCAAGCCNGAGNAGGGTCTGGCTCGTGGTTCTTAGATATGCTATTGGACCAGGAGTCCTATGAAGACCAGCTTGAGCGACTGAAAAAGAACGTCGAGGAAATGGAAGCAATGAGGCAAGTCGCCAGGAACCAGTTTCTTGCGGCCGCTACTCGCGAAGATGCAGCGCAATATGCCTACGAGATGGCAAAGATGCGTACTGTACTACTCCGAGACGCTCTGGCTGCGTTCGATAATGAACTGTTCACTCCTGAACTGTGGGCGTACATGGCAAATACCATGCTCACATTATCCCGGGGTTATCGGCATTGGGCAATCTGTTCGGCCAAGCTGATGCAGCGCGCTTATAATTTCGAAACAGATAGCGATCTGGACATAATCCGCTCGGATTATTCCTCGGGCAAAGCAGCTGGGCTGCTTGGCTCGGATATGCTAATGAAAGACATCGAATCTTTTACGTACCACTATATCGCCCATCAGCAGCTTAAAGAAAGCAACATCAAAGACGTGATCAGCCTTGCAGCGGAGTATCCGCTAGAGTTCCAGAAGTTTCTGCAGACGGGAAACATGGTCTTCGAAACAGCGTTAAGAGATTTTGACTTTAGACACCCCGGGTTTTTTAGCCAACGCGTGCAGGCAGTCGAGCTGGAAGTTATCGGGCCGCTGCCGNCTGAGGGNATCANCGGCACACTGCGAGGAGGCTTGGTTTCTCATTACCGCACTGCAGACGGCGCGGAGAAAACCCGCGTTCATCCCTTAGATACGCTACCTCTTTCAAAGTATGAAATGCGCAATGACGCCTTCATCTACCGTACTGACCAGCGTATTCATGGTTTATTCGAAGGATGCGGTGTCGCTGCTACCTGGTATCTTGATTTGCCACGTCGCAATAATAACCTGGATTACCAGCTTATAACCGATGTGAGGCTGGTGCTNTATTACAGCGCTCAATTCGATCTCGCCTTAAAAACCAATATCCTGGCGCAACAGCCTTCACCAGGCGAAATGATCCNTAGGCACAGCTTCTTGCTGAAAGATGATTTCCCAGAGGCGTGGCAACATCTTTGGGACAGCAATCATCTGCGGTTTACTGTCTCCACTAACATGCTGCCACACAACGAGCAGCAGTTTGTCCTGGATAAGCTGGTGGTACGGCTCATCACAAAAGAAGGAATATCACGATCTGGCGTTGGTGTGACGCTTGCCCTCCCTGGCCAAACGCCTGTCTTA
>JGI24702J35022_10000383_pt1 | contig 26372 bp, 13 predicted proteins | sample TergutTh196P4_FD_35022 | JGI IMG/M metagenome (IMG submission 35022)
TTTTCTTTTCAGCGGTTTTTTCCGAACTAATCCTGTTTCATAAAAAGGCAAATCCAAGAAGTGGATATTTTCATCTTTCAGCCCTGAAAAACGGCTTGCATGACGCGCTTCTTCCCGACGTATCGTACCTTTCATAAACAACACATCCGGATGTTCGGGGTTACCGTTGTCTTTCTTTTCATAACGCAGGTAGCGGATGATTTCTTCTGCTTTTATTTTCACATTACACTCGTTAGCGGCATATTTATCACTTACATCGCGCAGAAATTCACAGTACCGGATAACCTCTTCATCGCCTACGGCGATATTTCCTGATGTCTGATAGGCTACATGCACCTCATGATGCTGGTCGCATAACCGGCGGAATGTGCCTCCCATCGATATGACATCATCATCCGGATGCGGACTGAAAACGATAATCTTTTTCGGATAGGGTAAAGCGCGTTCAGGACGGAATGAATCATCCGCTTTGGGTTTGCCACCCGGCCATCCGGTAATTGTATGCTGTATATCATTGAATATCTTGATGTTCGCATTATAAGCCGACCCATACAAAGCAAGCAGTTCAACAAGTCCGTGGTCGTCATAGTCTTTGTTCGTAAGTTTCAGAATCGGTTTGCCTGTAAGTTGACATAACCACAAAATGGCGCGACGTATCAGTTTGATATCCCATTCACATTTTGTAACTAACCAAGGTTGGCTTATCCGCGTCAGTTCGGATGCAGCCGATAAGTCGATGATTACTTTGACGTTTGGGTGGTGTTGCAGGCAGGATGCCGGATTGTTGTCGTTTGCTTGTCCCTCGATGGTCTTTTTAATAATTGCGGTCTTACTTTCTCCCCAAGCTATCAGTACAATCTTTTTAGCTTCCATGATAGTTCCTAACCCCATGGTGACGACACCGGGAGGTACATTTTCCATCGATCGAAACAACTGGGCAGATTCTGTACGGGAAGTATTGTCCATCATCGTTAAGTTGGTGCGCGAACTGACGGATGTCCCGGCGCTGTTAAGTCCGATCGTACCTAACTGACCGATTCCCAGCAGCATGAAATCGATGCCTCCATATTCTTTTATTTTCTCTTCATATTTACGGCAGAAATCAAGGATGTCGTTATTGTTCACAAATCCATCGGGGTAGATGATATTTTCATCGGGAATGTCAACATGATTCAGGAATGCTTCCCGCAACAGGTATAGATTACTGTATTTCGGGTTTGCAAGCGGATAAAATTCATAAAGAAAAAATACGATTACGTTTTTAAAACTCAAGTTTTCGGTTTTATGAATATGGATTAGGTGTTGAAATAACGTATGTGGAGAACGACCTCCGGGCAAAACCCAAACGAATTTTTCGTTATCAAGTTGTTTACAACGTATTTCTTGGGCAATCTCGTTTGCTACATCGAGCGACCCTTCATCCATGGTGGCATAAATATGCGCGGGTATTTTTTCAAAGCGTGTGAGCACGCTGTATTCAAACGCATTTTCCGGTTTATAGTATTTTTCGGAAATGTGTTTGAGGGTAATCTGTGAACTTAAATTTTCTCTCATAACTAATAGGTTTTATTTTTTGTTGTTACTGTGAATTATTTTGCCGCAAAAGTAGCTATAAAATTTGATAATTCTTAATATTTCTTTTCCTTTTCCAGCGCTTCGGTCGCTGCTTCCCATTCGTTCATGGCATCCGACAATTCGTTTTTCATTCGTTCATGCGACGTATAAATCGATGCGTCGGCTGCATATTCGAGCATTAGCATCTGTGATTCTAACACTGCAATATCCGATTCGAGGGCCGTAATTTTTTCTTCGGCTTCGGTAACCGCTTTTTCTAATTTGCGGATACGGCGTGCCTGTTCTTTTTGTTCTTCATACGATTGTTTAGCCGACGAAAATTCGTTTGTATCGGATTCTACATTCCTTGTTGGGATAGAATTATATGCCTGGGGCGTTACATTTCCGGCTGTCACATTGTTTTGAATAAAGGTAGAAGGCGTTTTACGTTCGAGTTCGCGAAGGGTTTCAATCTTTTTATATGCCAGAAAATCATAGATACCGCCGAGATGTTCTCTGACGCGCTTATTGCCAAACTCATATACCTTATCGACAAGTCCGTCGAGAAATTCTCTATCGTGTGAGGCAATAATAACTGTGCCGTCAAATGCAAGCAAAGCGTTTTTCAGAATGTCTTTTGAGCGCATGTCCAAATGATTGGTCGGCTCGTCAAGAATAAGCAGGTTGACAGGTTCAAGCAGCAGTTGTATCATGGCTAAGCGACTTTTCTCACCGCCTGAAAGTATGCTTACCTTTTTGTCGGATGCCTCGCCACCAAACATAAATGCACCGAGTATGTCGCGTATTCTTGTGCGGATATCACCTTGTGCGGCATAATCGATGGTTTCGAATACGGTTTTATTTTCATCTAATAACTGAGCCTGATTTTGTGCGAAATAACCGATCTTAACATTATATCCTAAAGTCAACTCGCCTTCATAATCTGTTATTTCGTTCATGATACATTTGACAAGCGTTGTTTTCCCTTCGCCGTTTTTTCCGACAAAAGCCACTTTATCACTTCGGTTGATGGTGAAAGTAGCTCCTTCAAAAACCGTATGTTCGGCGTATCGTTTTGTCAGACTGTCGATGATTACGGGATAGGAACCCGAACGTGGTGAAGGAGGAAATTTGAGGCGCAACATCATACGGTCTTCTTCGTCGATTTCGATGCGTTGGATTTTTTCAAGATGTTTGATACGCGACTGCACCTGTATGGCTTTGGATGCCTTGTAGCGGAAACGTTCGATAAACGCTTCCGTATCGGCTACCATTTTCTGCTGATTTTCGTAAGCGCGAAGTTGTTGCTCGCGGCGCTCTTTGCGTAAAATGACGTATTCATCATATTTCACCTTATAGTCGTAAATGCGTCCGAGTTCTATTTCAAGCGTCCGTTGGGTTGTGTTATTGATGAAAGCGCGGTCGTGTGAAACAAGCATAACCGCATTGGCATGTATGGCGATGAAATTTTCCAACCACTGAATAGATTCGATGTCAAGATGATTTGTCGGTTCGTCAAGCAGCAATACATCGGGGCGTTGCAGCAATAGTTTAGCTATTTCAATGCGCATCCGCCATCCTCCGCTAAATTCAGCTGTCGGCCGGTCGAAATCTTCACGCATAAAACCTAATCCGAGTAGCGTCCGTTCTAATTCCGCTTGATAATTGGCGCCCCCCATCGTCTGAAAATGTTCCGTAAGTAATGTGACGCGGTCGATTAGTTTATGGAACGCTTCCGAATCATAGTCGGTGCGTTCCGAAAGTTCCCTGTTCAATTGCTGAATTTCGTCTTCTGTTTGATGAATATGCTCGAAAGCCCGTTCTGCTTCTTCCAATACGGTACAGGTGTCTGTCAACTGCATTTGCTGCGGCAGATACCCTATGGTCATATCTTTTGGAATGCTGACAGTCCCTTTCGTTGGCGTTTGTATGCCGGCAATAAGTTTCATCAGGGTGGTTTTACCCGCCCCGTTCTTGCCCACCAATGCAATACGGTCCTTTTTATTAATCACGAACGATAGTTGGTCTAAGAGCGTAAAACCGCCAAATTCAACGGTCAATCCTTCAATGGAAATCATTTTTTAATTATGAATTATCGGTTTAGTATAACCTCCGGTTCGTATTGTATCGAAGTTTCGGATACCCATGAGAACATTTAATCTTCTGTTTTGCATTGTTTTAAACAGTTTAATGAATACAATATTTTTGACAAAAGTAACTATTTTTTTTAAAAAATTGAAAATTATTTTGTACTTTTGTCGCAACAAGAAATATAAAAATCATTAAAATATTAATGCCATGAAATTTAAAGTCTTATTAGTTATTTTTTTCAGTTGCGGGTTGTTCTACAGCTACCGGTCTGCGGCTCAGGAAACGCTTTCCAATTATACACAAGCGCGCAAGTTTGCAGGGCAGGCTGTCGGGCAGATGTTATTTTCTCAAACGGTTTCGCCGAATTATTTCAACAAGGGCGTCAAGTTTTGGTACGAATACAAGACAAGTCAGGGTACGAACTGGTATGTCGTTGATCCTGTCACAAGCAAGAAACAGGTGTTGTTCAATCTTGACGAACTGGCTGCCGAGATAACAAGCATCACAAAAGACCCGTTCGATGCACAAAACGTACCTCTCAGAAACTTACGACTTGAAGAGGATGATTGTACCTTTACCTTCAACATAGTGTCAAGCGCGAAGGATACGTTTTATTTCGAATATAACTATATCGCTCAGAAACTTGACACATGCAGGAAAAAGGAGGCAGAACTGCGGTGGGGCAATGTGTCGCCGGATAAAAAATACGTCGTTTACGCCAAAAACCTGAACCTGTACTATATGAGTTATGACGACTATGAAAAACTGAAGATAGATTCCAAAGATTCAACGATAACCGAAATAGCCCTTACCACCGATGGCGTGGAAGACTTTGCCTTTGGTATGCCCCGTAATCGTATGAACACCGATACGTTGCTTGACAACCGGCGCAGACAAGCGCCGGGAACATGGTCGCCTTCGGGGCAATATTTTGTGACAACGCTCACCGACAACCGGAAGGTGAAAGAATTGTGGGTTATCAACTCGATTGCATCACCCCGCCCTACGCTCGAAACCTATAAATATCAGATGCCGGGCGAGGCAGCCGCACCTGAAACGCATCTTTACCTGTTTGACATTGAAGCCAATACCCGGAAGGAGATAGATACGAGAGCATTTAAAGACCAGAATTTTAACGTGGGTAGCCGTCCGCGTGACAATGCTCGGTCGCCAAGCGTATGGATTGGAAGAGACGACCGGTTTTATCTCACACGGGTTAGCCGTGACATGAAAAGGGTGGATATCTGCTCTTATACATTAGGTGATGATTCCATTAAAGATATCATCCATGAGCGGCTGAATACCTATATCGAAACACGACCGTTAGCCGTAACGGAAAATGGTAAAGAGCTGATTCACTGGAGCGAACGCGACGGATGGGCGCATCTCTACCTGTATGATGCCGACGGGAACCTGAAGAACAGGATAACGAAAGGGTCATGGCATGTAGACCAGATAAAGCATGTAGACAGTAAAAACCGCGTGGTTTATTTCGTAGCCAACGGCAAAGAAGACGACGACCTGACACCCTATTACGAACACCTTTACCGTGTAAACTTCGATGGCACCGGGCTTAAACTCATTACGCCGGGCAACTTTTTTCACACGACATCTGTCGACCGCGAAGGACGTTTTGTGGTGGACAACTATTCACGTGTCAATTCGATTCCTGCTACGGCGTTGTACGACAATACCGGACGTAAGATTCTGGACTTGGAAACATGCGATTTCACCCAATTACTTCAAGCCGGATACCTGTTTCCGGAGCCTTTCGTCGTGAAGGCCGCAGATGGAATCACCGACCTGTACGGGGTGATGTACAAACCGTATGATTTTGATTCATTGGCGCTTTATCCGGTTATCAACTATGTATATCCCGGTCCTCAGACAGAGGGTGTGAACTACACTTTTGCCGCTCCCAATCCGCGTACCGACCGCTTGGCGCAGGCCGGTTTCATTGTTGTCACCATGGGACAGCGCGGAGGACATCCGAGCCGCTCGAAGTGGTATCATAACTATGGCTATGGTAACCTGCGCGACTATCCTTTAATTGACCATAAGGTCGCTATAGAGCAGTTATGCCGCAAACATGACTATATGGATATTGACCGCGTAGGCATACATGGACATTCGGGCGGAGGGTTTATGTCTACGGCCGCACTGTTGCAGTATCCCGAGTTCTTTAAAGTAGCTGTCTCATGCGCCGGAAACCACGACAACAATATCTATAACCGCTCATGGAGCGAAAAGCACCATGGGGTGAAAGAAACTACGACAAAGGATGATGAAATCAAATTTGACATTAAAATACCTGCAAATCAGGAGCTTGCAAAGAAAATGCGAGGTAATTTATTGCTTATCCACAGTGAGATAGACAATAATGTACATCCTGCCAATACGATGCGTGTGGCCAATGAGCTTATTAAAGCCGGGAAACGTTTTGAAATGCTTATCATGCCTACCCAACGGCATGGTTTTGCCAACTATAATGAGTATTTCTATTGGCGCATGGTCGACTTTTTCTCTTTACATCTGTTGGGTATTCAAGAAACAGGCGCCGATATAAAAGATATTTACATCGGCCCATCGGCCGCTTCGGATAATACGGACAATACGGATTGATTACCTTCTCGAAATGTTGTTAGTCCGCGTACCCGGTTTATTATGCTGAATTCGCAAAAAAAAATACATTTTTATTTGTTTATTAAAAAAATATGTATCTTTGCATTTCAAAACAGACTGTTTGACGGCAGTATGTGATTTTTTATTTTGTAAATGGAACGGATTGTCGAACATATTGAGTTTTTATTATTACAGCATGACTGTGTAATAATACCTGATTTTGGGGGCTTTGTACTTCAAACGATACCAGCCGAGTACCTTGAAGAAGGCCATTTATTTACGCCTTCAAGGAAGGAAATCATTTTCAATCCCACATTGACGCATAATGATGGACTTTTGGCGGAATCGTATATGCAACGTTATACATTAGACTTTGCAAAAGCCCAATCATTAGTAAGAAATGATGTTGCGGAAATGAAAGGTGTGTTGGATGAATATTCCGAGTTGCAGTTAGGGTCAATCGGTTTGTTTTTCAAAGAAGAAGGACGTCTTATTTTCATGCCGGCAAAACATAGCGATGAATTGTTCAGTGTCTATTCATACGGGTTGCCTGTCTATAATTACCTTCCGTTAACCGCACGTGATTCATTTGATATGCGTTCTTTTCTAACATCAGAGCCGGTAAAGAAATCAGAAACGGAAAAAAATACCCATCGAGGAGAGAATGTTATTTACAGTATTCCTGTTACACGAACCTTTTTACGCATCGTTGCCGCCTCGGCAGCTGCCATCCTGCTCTATTTTATTCCGCCTACGTCAGTAAACGATGTTAATAAAGATTCTTATCCCGCCAGTTTTGATCCGCGTGAAATCATGCCCAAGAAAACTGCCGAAGAAATTAGTATGGGCGCTTTCATGAAAAATGAAGTAATGTATGTGGAAAATACTGAGATGTCTGAATCTTTAGCAGTGACGCCATCTGAAACAGATAATTCTGTAACAACCTCTTCCGATTCGCCGAATACGACGACTGCTTCGTCAACCCCTGCAACCGATTCGCCGAATACGACATTCTTGCCAACCCCTGCAACCGATTCGCCGAATACGACCCCTGCAACCGATTCGCCGAATACGACGACTGTTTCGCCAACCCCAGCAACCGGTTCGCCTGCTTCCTCAGCCGGTACAATCGGAGGGAAGAAGTATTATGTGATAATAGGAAGTTTTAATACAAAGTCACAGGCACAGCGGCATATAAACAGTCTGAAAGGAATTGATACTGCTAAAACCGGTATACTTGTCAGGGATAGACATATACGTGTATATGCCGAAGTTTTTTCTACGCTGAATGAAGCTAAGATATATCAGACAAAAATTCCACAAGAGTCTTGGATTTATACAGGACAATGATTGCATATGATTCCTTTTTTTGTATGCAAGCTATTCTTTAATTTAATTCTAAATAATCATTAAGTATTTTTTTATGGCAGAAGCAAAAGAAAAACTATTCACGGAGTTTCCGCCCGTAACTGCTCAAAAGTGGACCGAGAAGATTATTTCCGATCTAAAAGGGGCTTCGTTTGAGAAGAAGTTGGTATGGAAAACCGGAGAAGGAATAGATCTGAATCCTTTTTACTGCGCTGAAGACATGGAAGAGATAGCGAAAATCGATTCGCTTCCGGGGCAATTCCCCTACAATAGAGGGACAAAAAACCATAATTCATGGCTTATACGACAGGATATTGATGTTGATGATTGTAAAAAGGCCAACGAAAAAGCAAAGCGAATAATAACAACGGGCGGTGTCACATCGCTTGGATTTCATCTGAAGAGTGATAAGATAAACAAAGAAAACATTACGCTATTGCTCGACGGTATTTGTCCGGAAAAAACAGAGTTGAATTTCAAAACCTGTAATCGTCAAGCAGTTGTATTAATCGGTTTGCTTGAAGATTATTACCGTACGATTCATGCCGATTTGTCTGCATGTAAAGGCTCTATCGAATATGACCTGTTTAAAAAGCCCTTAGTAAAAGGTATTACGCTTGATACGGAATGGGTTAATGATGCTGTAGCGGTCGTAAAAGTCGGCGAAGCATTGCCCGGTTACAGTGTGCTTGCCGTAAACGCCTGTTACCTGAATGATGCAGGCGCATCGGTTACGCAGGAAGCAGGTTACGCGCTTTCGTGGGGTAATGATATTTTATCAAAGTTGTTGCAAGCAGATATCCCGGTCGAAAAAGTAGTTAAAAAAATAAAATTCAATTTCGGCATCACATCCAATTACTTTTTGGAAATCGCCAAGTTTCGTGCTGTCCGTTGGTTATGGGCTGAAATCGTAAAAGCCTATCAGCCGACTTGCGATTGCCCGGAGGGATGTTGCGGAGAGGACTGTGGTAAAGAAGGGTTTTGTACCTGTTCCTGCAAGATGAAAGCGCATGCCCGTACATCGGTATGGAGCCTGACGGTTTATGATGCTTACGTCAATATGCTTCGTACGCAAACCGAAGCGATGTCGGCAGCGCTTGCCGACGTAGATTCCATTACGGTGTTGCCTTACGACTACGCCTATAAGAAGCCTGATGAATTTTCGGAACATATTGCACGTAACCAACAGCTTTTACTAAAAGAAGAATGTCATTTTGATAAAACGGTCGATCCGGCAGGCGGCTCCTACTATATAGAAGTACTTACGCACTCAATAGCTGATACTGCATGGCAATTGTTCCTTGATGTTGAAAATAGGGGTGGTTTCGCGGCTATCGCTAATAAAGGAGAAGTACAGCAGGAAGTAAATGAAATGAATAAATCCCGCAAAAATAAGCTGGCTACCCGCCGTCAGATTTTGCTTGGAACAAATCAATACCCGAACTTTTCTGAAAAAGCCGATGATGTGTGGAAAAACAGGGATAAAGGGGTGAGACAGGATGGCGGCTGTGATTGCAAGTTAGAAAGGGATGTTGTAACGAGACTAAATTTTTCACGCGGCGCTTCCGAATTTGAAGCTCTTCGGTTGGCTACGGAAAAGAGCGGTAATACACCAAAAGTGTTTATGTTGCCTATCGGAAATCTTGCCATGCGCCTGGCTCGTTCGCAGTTTTCATCCAACTTCTTTGCATGTGCAGGTTATGACATCATCGATAATTTAGGGTTTGATACGGTAGAAGAAGGCGTTCAAGCCGCCCGTGACAAAAAGGCAGATATCATTGTGCTTTGTTCGAGCGATGACGAATATGCGACACTTGCACCGGAAGCATACCGGTTGACTAAGGGAAAAGAACGCTTGGTGGTAGCAGGAGCGCCTGCGTGTATGGACGACCTGAAAGCCGCAGGTATTGAGCATTTTATCCATTTGAAAAGCAATGTGTTGGAAACATTAAAAGCGTTTAATGAAAACTTTTTTTGCATTTCTGTACCCCCTTCAACTGTCTATAATGATAAAAAACCCCTTATGATAGACTTTTTTATGGAACGTTCGGAAGGGAAGCAAAGGGGGGCTGAAAACAGCATGTTTCAGAAAATAGATGTTAAAAAGACTTGTTTATCGGATAGTAAAGCCGTCAAAAACGATGTTGAGGCAGATTTTATGACCCCTGAACAGATACGGGTGAAACCGGTCTATACGAAAGACGATCTGGAAGGCATGGAGCATCTGCATTATGCGGCAGGTCTTCCCCCCTATCTACGAGGACCTTATAGTGGCATGTATGCGATGCGCCCTTGGACGATACGGCAGTATGCGGGGTTTTCGACAGCGGAAGAATCGAATGCTTTTTATCGTCGTAACCTTGCTGCGGGTCAGAAAGGGCTTTCGGTTGCCTTCGACCTGCCGACACATCGCGGCTATAATGCTGATAATGTGCGCGTGGTAGGCGATGTAGGAAAAGCCGGCGTCTCTATTTGTTCGGTAGAAGACATGAAAGTGTTGTTTGATGGTATCCCTTTGAATGAGATGTCGGTCTCGATGACGATGAACGGTGCAGTCCTTCCTGTCCTTGCGTTCTATATCAGTGCGGGGTTGGAACAGGGCGTCCGGCTTGACGAGCTAAACGGAACGATACAAAACGATATCCTGAAAGAATTTATGGTGCGTAATACATATATCTATCCGCCGGATTTTTCGATGCGTATCATTGCCGATATTTTCGAATACACATCGCAGAAGATGCCCAAGTTCAATTCGATATCCATTTCCGGTTATCATATACAGGAAGCGGGGGCAACTGCCGATCTCGAGATGGCTTATACACTTGCCGATGGCATCGAATACCTTCGTACGGGTGTGAATGCCGGTATTGACATTGATATTTTTGCACCGCGTATTTCATTTTTCTGGGCGATTGGGATCAATCATTTTATGGAGATTGCCAAGATGCGTGCTGCGCGTATGTTATGGGCAAAGATTGTCAAAGGTTTTGGCGCAAAGAACCCTAAGTCGTTAGTTTTACGCACCCACTGCCAGACCTCCGGTTGGTCGCTGACGGAGCAGGACCCCTTTAACAATGTCGGGCGCACCTGTATTGAGGCGTTGGCGGCTGTTTTGGGTCATACGCAGTCGTTACATACCAACGCATTAGACGAAGCGATTGCTTTGCCGACGGATTTCTCGGCGCGTATTGCCCGTAACACGCAGATTTATATTCAGGAAGAGACGCAGGTATGTAAAGGGATTGACCCTTGGGCCGGCTCCTATTATGTCGAATCGCTGACACATGAGCTTGCGCAAAAAGCCTGGGCGTTGATACAGGAGATTGAAAGCATTGGCGGCATGGCAAAAGCCATTAAGACAGGTCTGCCGAAGATGCGTATTGAAGAAGCGGCAGCCCGAACGCAGGCACGTATCGATTCCGGTATTCAGACTATCGTAGGCGTAAATAAATACAGGTTAGAAAAAGAAGCCCCGATAGATATACTCGAAGTGGACAACACAGCGGTGCGCGAACAGCAGATAGCCCGTTTGCAGGCATTACGCGCTAATCGTGATGAGACGGCTGTGCAGCAGGCGTTGGCAGAAATTACGAAGAGCGTGAAGACGAAGCAGGGTAATCTTTTAGCGTTGGCTGTCAAGGCAGCCGGTCTTCGGGCTTCGTTGGGAGAGATATCAGACGCCTGCGAGCAGGTAGTAGGACGTTATAAAGCAACAATCAGAACAATCACAGGAGTGTATTCATCAGAGACAAAAAATGACGGCGATTTCAGAAGAGCCTGCGATATGGCGGCGAGATTTGCCGCGAGAGAGGGGCGTCAACCCCGTATCATGGTAGCGAAAATGGGTCAGGACGGACACGACCGTGGCTCCAAAGTAGTAGCGACAGGCTATGCCGATTGCGGCTTCGATGTCGACATCGGCCCATTGTTCCAGACACCCGAAGAAGCGGCCCGTCAGGCCGTCGAAAACGATGTGCACATATTAGGCGTATCATCTTTGGCCGCAGGTCATAAGACGCTTATACCGCAGGTCATAGAAGCGTTGAAAGCGCTCGGACGACCTGACATCATGGTAGTAGCAGGCGGTGTGATACCCGCACAGGACTACGACTTCCTCTACAAATCCGGCGTAGCAGCCATCTTCGGCCCCGGAACCTCCGTAGCCAAAGCCGCTTGCCGGATACTCGAAATCCTAATGGAAGAGTAATGTCGAAGTAAAGAATACCTTTGCACTTCAAGAAAAGCATACCCTAATGGCAACAAAGTCAAAGAATGAAAATTTGCATAATGAATGTTTTTTGCAACTATATGCGCGAATACTAATCAAAAACAAAAGACTATGAGCAACATCCAGCTTTTTGAAAGTAAACAGGTACGAACAAATTGGAGTGAAGCGGAAGACAAATGGTATTTCGTGGTAGAAGATGTTATTGCCATTTTAACTGACAGCAAAGACCCCAAGCAATATATCACCCGTTTACGGCAGCGCGATGAAGAACTTGCCAAAGGGTGGGTACAATTTGTACATACCCTTTCGGTTGAAACAACCGGCGGTAAACAACGAATGAATTGCGCAGATATGAAGGGCATTTTGCGTATTATACAATCTATTCCATCGCCAAAAGCAGAACCGTTTAAACGTTGGCTGGCGCAAGTGGGTAGCGAGCGAATTGCAGAAATTGAAAATCCCGAAATCGCCACGCAACGTACACGCGAACTCTACAAACAAAAAGGTTATCCCGATGATTGGATCGAAAAACGAATGCGCAGCATAACCATAAGGGAAGAACTGACGGAACTTATCTTTTCTATGCTTGGTGAAGCCTCAACAACGGCTATCGTTCGCTCGCAAGACCCTAAAGGTTTTGCACAAAACAAACAAGTTGCCCGCCAGGGAGGTAAAATTGCCGGCGACGCCCGTAAAGCCCTCGAACTGAAAACTGGCGAGCGCGTTGTTTCGGAGGATAATTTTTTACCCGAGAAAAAACAATCAAAAAAACTTCAGTCATGAACATCGAACTCAAAGAGAAACAGCGAGATGCAGTTATAAATACCGTATCAATCCCTATTTGGCGGCTGGTCCGTTTATGTCTTTTCGCATTGGAGGGGAAGAAAAATGGCTTGTATCCCGAATGGCCGATCAGATGAAAACACAAAGTTTTGGAGCAGGACTGAACTTTACTGCCGGAGCAGAACTCTTTGAGCGATTACATAAGACGCTTATACAGGGGATATTAGATGGTTTTAAGCATCCAGTCAATTGTGAGCCGTACAATTGGGTTGCCGTGTATTACCTTACTCTATGTTTATTACTTATCACATCCTGTCAAAACACACAAAAAATTGATAGTAATGGAGAAATATATGTGCTTGATGTCGTACAAGGGCAAAAGAATTTGGTGAAAAAAAATCTGACCGATATTAAATCAAATATTCGCTATATCCAATTAGAAACAGCTGAAAATTGCTTGATTGGAAACAGGATTAATAAGGTTTATGTAGAAGATAATAAGATTTTTATTAATGATAATGAGCCTTCTCTGAAAGTTTTTGATGCTAATACAGGTAAATACCTGTATAATATCGGAAGAAGAGGGCAAGGCCCCGGTGAATTGCCGTATTTAAGTCATGTTGACATGAATGTAAAAGAAAAAATTATTGTCTTGGGATGGGGCAAAATCTTGAAATATAATTTTGAAGGTAAATATTTAAAAGACATTACTTTACCAAATTTACCGGCAAGCGACTCTACTGAAATTATTTGGAATAATGTAGTTATACTTGATGAAAACTTATATTCTGTGGGCGTATACACTTTGAGCGATCATCAGGTTAATGCTGCCGTAATTTTTGATGAACAGTCGAATATCGTTAGTACGCTCAAAAGTTATGATGATTATATTCAACACCATACGATTAAAACATTTTCTGCTCTCGACCAGTCAGGTTTTTATTACAAAAGTATAGACCGAATTCATTTTTATCGTGGAATTTGTGATACTGTATATGAATATAACCCTTCAACGCGAGGGTTCGATCCGTATTTTTGTTTTAATTTCGGGAAACACAGAAGGTCGCGCTACTATGACAACGTGGACACAAATAATAAAGATGAAATAAGCGTACAAAAATTAAGTGAAAATGAAAGGTTTATTTTTATTGATTTCAGGACTTTAAAAGCATCTACGGAGCCTTTTGAAGACTATTTCTATCGGGAGGGTCAAATAGTGAAATATGTAAACAATTATGTTTATGCTATTTATGACAAACAAACGAGTAATTTCAGTTTTCTTCTTCAACCTGTTAAAGGCATAAGAGGATTAGTGAATGACATAGACAACGGGCTCCCATTTTGGCCTAAGTACATCTCTTCTAAAAATGAATTTGTTGATTACATGCAAGCATTTGATTTTGTAGAAAAAGCAACAAAAATTACTAATCCGGATGATTCGTTTAAGAAGCTCATGGAAAGGGTTGATGAAGAGGATAATCCGATTATCATAATAGCTTACTAAGGAGTAATTCGTGGATAAAAAAGAGTAATAATATAATACTATCCGTTCACAGCCGTTTTTTATGAAAAAAAATGTTACCTGTTCGGATAAATATCGTATCTTTGCAGGGTGATTTTTGTAGATTTTGAATTGTTATTGATAACTTAAAAAATTGATTATGAGACGAATAAAATGCTTATGGATATTGGCAGGCTTATTTGCTGTCGTGACGGCCAATGCGCAGTTCCGGTTTGGGATAAAAGGAGGGGTTAACATTGCCAGTGCATCATTCAACAGGGATGTTTACAACTTGGATAATGTCACAGGGTTTCATTTAGGGCCTGTCCTTGAGGGGATGTTTGGGCAAGGCGGCATCGGATTTGATGCGGCAATATTGTTTTCGCGAAAAGGGTTTAAAACAGAACCGGAAACAGTAAAAAATGATTTCATAGATGTGCCTGTTAATTTGAAGTTTAAGTTTGGCATACCGCTTGTCAATCCCTATTTGGCGGCTGGTCCGTTTATGTCTTTTCGCGTTGGAGGGGAAGAAAAATGGCTTGTATCCCGAATGGTCGATCAGATGAAAACACAAAGTTTTGGAGCAGGACTGAACTTTACTGCCGGAGCAGAACTCTTTGAGCGATTACAAGTAGGGTTGACCTACGGGTGGGGACTAACCGATAATTATAAAACATTTGAAACGAATGTTTTAGATAGTTATAAAGGCAAATTGCATACTTGGCAGGTCAGCGCTTCCTTCTTTTTTTAAAACCCTTGAAAAGAGATGAGATACGCGGAAGTATTACTTCCATTGCCACTGGCTAATACGTTTACTTATCGCATTCCGGGGGCAATGCTACATATAATAAGTTTGTATAGTCGGGTGGTAGCGCCTTTCGGGAAAAAACATTACTATACAGGCGTCGTTATAGAGATTCATGATCGTTGTCCCGAACTGCAATTTGAAGTGAAAGACCTCTTTGTACTTTTGGATGAGAAACCGGTTATCAATCATTATCAGTTTTCCTTCTGGCAATGGATATCTTCCTATTATTTATGTAGCTTAGGGGAGGTATGCCGGGCGGCTTTACCGACAGGACTAAAAATTGAAAGCGAAACAGTTGTCACGATAAACCCCCGTTTTGAATCAAGCCAACCACTTAAACCCAATGAACAATCATTGTTAGACGCGCTATCCGGTTTGTTCCGCTTATCGGTAGAGGAATTAGAGAAAAAAACCGGATTGAAGAATGTCTTTCCTGTTGTCAATTCATTGCTGACAATAGGCGCCATAGAGATAAGCGAAACAATGAAAAAAGGATATAAACCCAAGACGGAGACTTATCTGCGCTTGGCAAGTCATATCCAAACAGAGGCAGATTTACATGCGATAATAAATGACTTTAATAGAGCTAAGCAACAGGAGAAATTGTTCTTTAATTTTCTAATTTTGAGCGGAATAGCATCAATTCATACAACCAAATCAGCTGATCATCAAATAGAAACAGATAGAGTAACCGACAATTCTGCACCTTTGAGTTTGAATTTTAAATTACAACCGGCCATTGATGTCTCAAAAAAGGAATTACTAGTCTTTTCCCAGTCAAAAGAAACCGCTTTGAACGGACTGCTTCAGCGTGGTTGCCTTGTTGTTGTAGAAAAGATTGTAAGCCGACTTGATTTGGCAGAGACGAAAGTTAGTGAGGCCGCTGTTTTATCGCAAGAACAACAAAAAGCATATGAAGGGATAACAAAATCGTTTGAAACGAATGCCATCACCTTGTTACATAGCGAAGTATCAGGCGGAAAAATAGAGATTTTTATCCGAATGATATTAGATACCTTGTCAAAAGGATTGCAGGCGCTTTATCTACTACCTGAAATTGCCCTCACCATACAAATAACAGAGCGGTTAAGAAAGGTTTTCGGCTCACAATTATTTGTTTATAATTCAGGAATATCCGATAACGAGCGGGTTGAAGTGTGGAATCATTTGCTACAATCGGGAGAACCGTTTATTGTAACAGGTGTTCGTTCATCCATTTTTTTGCCATTTTCGCGTTTGGGATTGGTAATCGTAGACGAAGAACAGGAATGGTCGTATAAGCAACAGGATCCGTCGCCACGTTATCATGCCCGTAATGCAGCGATGATGTTGGCGCATCATCACGGTGCGAAGACATTACTTGGCTCGGCTACCCCTTCGCTTGAATCGTGGATGTGGGCAAATAAAGGAAAATATGGATATGTGAAATTGGATAACCGGCGGAAAAGTGGCATGACGCCAGCGATAGAGGTTGTGAATATAAGCGAGTTGCGACATAAAAAACGCATGAGAGACACGTTGTTTTCGCCTTTATTAAAGGAGAAAATCGACGAAGCATTAACAGCGGGTAGGCAAGTGATTCTGTTTCAAAACCGGCGCGGGTTCGCTCCATTCATCACATGCCGACAATGTGAGGCGATACCGCATTGCATGAATTGTGACGTCAGTTTGACGTATCACAAGCAAAAGCATCGTTTGATATGTCATTACTGCGGTTTTTCCGTTCCTTTTCCGTTGCGATGTCCCTCATGTGGCCATGAAGAGTTGAAGATGCAGGGGTTCGGGACGGAAAAAATCGAAGAAGAGGTAGCCACATTATTTCCTTCAGCGAAGACGGCGCGGTTAGATTTCGATACGGCGCGTACAGAATCTGCATACCGGCGGATATTAACGAATTTTGAAGATGGAGAAACACAGATATTAATAGGGACGCAAATGGTTGCGAAAGGGCTTGATTTTGCCAATGTCAGTGTGGTAGGTATTTTGAACGCCGATGGCATGATGAATATCCCTGATTTTCGCGCTTATGAGCGCGCTTTCCAACTGATGTTTCAGGTCGCCGGATATGCCGGTCGAAACGACCGGCGGGGATTGGTTATTATTCAAACATCGCAAGCTAAAAACCCGCTTCTGAAAATGATACAACAGTTTGATTACCCCGGTATGGCGCAAATGCAACTGCAAGAACGTCATCAGTTCCGTTATCCTCCTTATATACGTCTGATATTGTTGATCTTACGCAGCCGGAAAGAGCAGATTTTAGACGAGATAGCCGAATTGTATACGCAGAAGTTAAAGTCACGTTTACGTCAGGGCGTTTCCGGCCCTGTATATCCTCCCGTCACACGTATTCAGACTTTACATGTTCGCCGGATCATGCTAAAGTTAGAACTAACGGTGTCGGTTAATGCAACGCGCAAAATATTAGAAGAAGTGCGGATAGAAATGCAGGAAAATCCGCTTTTCAGGCAAATAATTCTACACTATGACGTTGATCCACAGTGATCCACTCTTTCTACCCTTTTACCAACTCCGGGTAGCTGATCCGCGTATGGTACATTGTTTTCAACTTATTAACAAAGACTTCTTTCACAATAGCGATATCTCTGAATGTGATTGGCGCGTTATGCATCAATCCATCAGCTATTTGATTGTCAATGATTTTGTCAACTAACTTTTTAATGTCCTCTTCCGTGTATTCTTTCAGGCTGCGTGAAGCGGCCTCGACCGAATCGGCCATCATGAGTACAGCTGTTTCTTTCGTAAACGGATTGGGGCCGGGATAGGTAAATGCTTCATCATTAACCGGTTCGTCAGGAAAGGTGTTTTTGAAGGAATTATAGAAAAATTTTGTTTTGCCTGCCCCATGATGTGTTTTAATAAAATGAATAACCGCTTTGGGCAGTCCTGCTTTTTCTGCCATCCTGACGCCATTTGTCACATGAGAGATAACGATTTGCGCACCTTCTTCGAAGGATAATTTTTCATAGGGATTAAAGCGGTTCTGGTTCTCGGTAAAAAAGGCCGGGTTATCCATCTTACCGATGTCATGATACAACGCACTGGTACGAATCAACTGTGTATCGGCGCCGATTTTTTCACCTGCTTCAACGGCAAGGATAGACACTTGCATGGAGTGTTGGAATGTTCCGGGCGCTGTTTCGGAAAGATTCTTCAGTAAGGGGTGGTTGATATTCGATAGCTCTACCAAAGTTATCGGAGAAAGATACCCGAATATTTTTTCGAGTATATATATCAGCACATACGAGAACATGAGCAGGAAAAACTGAATACCGAAATAAATCAGCATGTCCCAGTTTGTCTTGCTTATATCGCCTTCTTGATATAAAACAAGGCTCAGATACCCGGTTATATATGATAAAATGATAAACAAAGCGCATTTGAATAACTGTGAGCGTTGTGATAATTCCTTCAGGCTGAAAATGACAACAATCCCGGCAAGTATTTGCAACAGCAGAAACTCATAAGGGAACAGGGCTGTCAACGAACAGATAAGCATAGCGATGATGTGGGTGAAAAGTGCAGTATGTGAATCAAAGAATGTTCGTATGACGATGGGGATAATGGCAAACGGAAGGATATAGATATTAACAAGATTGAATTTGATACATAATTGTGATATCAGGCAAGCGCTTAGGATGCAAAATAATAAGAAGGTCAGGTTTTTACGTTGATAAAATAACTTAGGATTAAAGGTAACCAAATATAGCCCGAAGCAGGCAAATATGCCGAAGATGAGTATAAATTGTCCGATAAGGATAAAATTATCGCGTTGAGCGCCGCCCGATTTGGTCTCATGAATGGTCTTTAATGAACGTAAGACGCTGTATATATGGCTGTCGACTATTTCGCCCATGTCAACGATACGTTCTCCTGCCTGAACTATGCCGCTTGATAAGGGTATATTTTGAAGCTGATCTTCGAGTACTTTATTTGATGTTTCCGTATCATAAAACAGGTTTTCCGTCAGAAACTCATTGATATTGCAATCTATCAGCAGGTTTTTATCCAAGCCATCAGGTGCATTTTCAATGATGAATTGGTATGCCGTTTTGACGGAATAAAGGTCGGAGACAGGCATAGACTCTGCGATACTGTTAGTGATGACATTAATACGCGTCCGGTTGTCTTTGTGCATCAATTCGAGGTCTGTCGTAGAAGCAATACCTTTCATGAAAACGTCCTGTAGACTTTTATCTACATAGTTGAGCGCTTTAGAAGGTATACCGGCCATAGCCAGCGTCACCTTCTGATTGTCCCATTGGTCTTTAACAAGTCTTTCATTTTCGGGGAGATAGCGAAAATAAGGCTCAAACTTTTTCTGTATGCTGTCTTTGGCCGCTTCTATTATGCTTGCTTCTTTATAGATAGGGAAATCGGACGGCGCTGTCAGCAACCTATACCGCCATGGTTTCCCCTCATAAAACTGATAGCGAAATTTCCCTTCACGCGGAAAGAAGAACGCGATTATAAAGGCTGTAACTAAGATATAAAGCACAGATAATACCAACGATTTTTTTGTATTCATAGGAAGTTATCATTAATTATTAGTTTCACATTATTGCTTGGAAGTTATAAAGTTAGATGCTTCGATTCCATATAAACGGATTTTAAAAAATTGAAAGAAATTGATGCGAAATTACAAAAAAAATTTGTATACGAAAAAAAAACAGTAATTTTGCACTTTTCTTATCAAAAAATAGTATGTCGGAACGAAAAGTAAGGGTGCGTTTTGCGCCAAGCCCAACGGGGCCTCTTCATATCGGAGGAGTGCGAACTGCGTTGTATAACTATCTGTTTGCCAAGAAGTATGACGGCGATCTGATACTTCGTATTGAGGATACGGATTCGCAGCGATTTGTGCCGGGCGCTGAGGAGTATATCATTGAATCGTTTAAGTGGTTGGATATACGGTTTGACGAGGGGGTTGGATACGGCGGTAACTACGGCCCCTATCGCCAAAGCGAAAGGAAAGAGATATATAAAAAATATGTCGACCGGTTATTGGATAACGGGTTAGCCTATTTTGCTTTCGATACCCCTTCCGAATTGGAGGCTAAAAGAAGTGAAATACCTAATTTCCAGTATGATGCTTCTACCAGGATGCAGATGCGTAATTCGCTTACGCTCACGCCTGCCGAAACAGAAGCGCTGTTAGCAGAAGGCGAGCGTTATGTAGTACGTATTAAAATCGAACCGGATGAAGCGATTCATGTGAAGGATATTTTACGCGGAGATGTAGTAGTCAATTCGTCTATTATCGACGATAAGGTGTTGTATAAGTCGGCTGACAACCTGCCTACTTATCATTTAGCTAATATCGTCGACGACCGGTTGATGGAGATAACCCACGTGATACGCGGCGAAGAATGGCTATCAAGCGCCCCTTTGCATGTGTTATTGTATCGCTATTTCGGATGGACGGATACGATGCCTGCCTTCGCCCACCTGCCTTTGCTGCTTAAGCCGGAAGGGGGCGGCAAACTGAGCAAACGCGATGGCGACCGGCTTGGATTCCCTGTTTTCCCACTCGAATGGCGCGATCCCAAGAGCGGAGAGGTATCGACCGGATACCGTGAAAGCGGTTATCTGCCGGAAGCGGTTGTTAACTTTCTGGTTTTGTTGGGATGGAATCCGGGAGATGACAGGGAACTGATGACCATGGATGAGTTGATAACGCTATTTGACTTGAATCGTTGCAGTAAAAGCGGCGCCAAGTTCGATTACGAGAAAGGCAAATGGTTTAATCACCAATATATCCGTCAGCGGAACGACAAAGATATTGCTGCTATGTTTATGCCGACCCTTACAAGCCATGGTATTGTCGACGCCGACCCTGCTTATGTAGAAAAAGTGGTCGGTATGATGAAAGAGCGCGTAAATTTCGTCCCCGAATTATGGGAGCAAACGTATTTCTTTTTCAAAGCGCCTACAACATATGATGAGAAGACCCGTAAGAAACGTTGGAAAGAAGAAAGCGCCGCTCAACTGTCGGAGCTAATCGAGGTTTTGCGTACATGCGAACCTTTTGACGTCGAGGGAACAGAGGCGACCGTTAAGTCATGGATTGAACAAAAAGGTTATAACCTCGGCCATATCATGAATGTTGTCCGTTTAGCATTGGTAGGGCAGGGGATAGGTCCGCAGATATTCCATATCACCGAAGCGATAGGCAAAGAAGAAACTATCCGCAGAATTACAAAAATCCTTAATCTTTAAGAACCCTTCCCCCCTTCACCCCTTTCCCCCTTTCACCCTTTCACCCTTTAACCCCTTCAACTAATTAACTGTGCGTCTCATTTATACATTAGCATTACATTTATATGCGTTATCTGTCGAGATAATGTCATTTTTTAGCCGGAAGGCGCGTATGACACGTGTTGGTCAGTGGCATACCAATGGAATTTTGAGAAAGAATATCGACCGAAATGCTAAATATATTTGGTTTCATGCCGCATCGTTAGGCGAGTTTGAGCAAGGACGTCCGATGATAGAAACCCTACGAAAACGTCATCCGGCATACAAGATATTGTTGACTTTTTTTTCGCCTTCAGGTTACGAAGTTCGAAAGAATTATGTCGGCGCAGATGTAATTTGTTATCTCCCTTTTGATACATTGTATAAGGTGCGAAAATTCATCAACCTTGCCAACCCGTCTATTGCTGTTTTTATTAAATATGAGTTTTGGCTTAATTATCTTACCGAGTTAAAGAAACGCAACATCAAAATCTATCTTATTTCGGCTGTATTCCGTCCGGGTCAATTGTTTTTCAAGTGGTATGGCAAATGGTATCGTAGTGCGTTGAGGTGTTATGCGTATATATTTGTACAGGATGAAGCCTCGAAAAAGCTGCTTGCGGCGTATGGTATTAAGAATGTGGAAGTATGTGGAGATACGCGTTTAGACCGCGTTTTGGAGATACGACAAAGGGCGCGTTTATTACCTGAAGTAGAGATTTTCGCAAAAGGCGAACAGAAGATATTAGTAGTTGGAAGTTCATGGCCTGAAGATGAGGAGATTATCATCCCATATTTTAATTCGCATCCCGAAATAAAAATGATAATTGCGCCGCACGAAATTAGCAGGGGGCATTTGTTATACATACAATCCTTATTATGCCGACCCTCTGTTCGCTTATCGGAAGCCACCCAAGAGACACTACAAACAAATGATTGTCTGATAATTGACAGTGTCGGCCTGCTTTCATCCATTTATCGTTACAGTGATGTCGCCTATATCGGAGGCGGTTTCGGCAAGGGGATTCATAACACCTTAGAAGCAGCTGTATATGGTATCCCTGTTATTTTTGGGCCTAAATATCAAAAGTTTAAAGAAGCTGAAGGGTTTATTTCTTGCGGCGGAGGTTTTTCTGTTGATAATCCTGCATCATTTTGCAACTGCATAAACAATCTTATTTCGAATACGGAACTACTCCACAAAACAGGCGCTGCTGCAGGCGATTTTATCCATAGAAAAGCGGGCGCTACGGAAAAAATACTGATGTTCTGGGACAAAAATAACGTTTTAAACTCCTGGCAAGGTGACAGCTGCCGACGGCAAAACCTCCAAAATCCGGACGATTACCGCAACGATGGAATGAAGTAATAGAGATGAAAAAGTGTTTGCTCCTACTCTTTTCTTACCTGTTGTTTGCCTGTACAGACAAATTTCCGGACAGTGAAAGTCAATTTCAAGCCTTTACACCGGATGGCATTCCTTTTACCATTGCAGATACGGCATGGAACGTCAACATGACGGGCGCCCATAGGGCAGTAGTTAGAGTGGACTTTGTCGGACAAGACGCCGTCAAAGTAACGTTGCCTTGGCGGAGGTCTGATATGCGTCCCGATACTAAAAAAATAGTTGTATTTGATACCGAAACAGGACAAGAAATCAAAAATGTCAATGTATTGGATTTCTCTTCCGAAAAAGGTGTTATCGCCTTCCAACCTATAACAGTTCCTGGCGCCTGTTATATCTATTATCTTCCCGCCCGATTTAGAGAAAAATGGGATGATGCCCGCTATGGGAGACCCTGGAACGATTACTTGCCTCCAAAGTATGATGCTGACCCCGATTGGGAGAAGAGAATCAAAACAAACGCCGGTTCAATTCCGGAGGCTAAACTCATCCGCTTCGAAGCGCGGTCGAAATTCGATTTCTTTACTCCGATGGGATTGATTGCAACTGAAAAAGAAATTCAAGACCTTAAGCTAAAAAACGGCGTCGATTTTATGTTGTTTCCCGAAGACCGCGCCTATCCGATACGACTGTCGGTTGTTCCGGCGCGTTGGGCGAAAACAGGTACATCCGACAAATTCAAAGGGTATGCTTTGCCGAATGAATACTATACCTGGCAAATAGGTGTTTGGGCGCATGATAAACCCCTGAATAATGTGAGGTTGGAGTTTAGCGATTTCAAACACAGTTCGGGTCATGTAATTTCACACGAAGATATTACCTGTTTCAACCGCGGTGGAACTAATTGGGATGGCCAACAGGTTGAATTTCAGGTTGATGTACCGCAGAATAATGTGCAAGCCTTGTGGTGCGGGTTTCAGATACCGGAATCAGTGCGCGGAGGAAAATTTACAGGCACTGTGACGGTAGCGGCAGCGGGTGTATCGCCACAAAAAGTTGAACTGACTATCCATACTGGAAAAGAAATATTGGATGACAAGGGCGACGGAGACCTGTGGCGACATTCACGATTGCGGTGGCTCAATTCCACTATTGGCATGGACGACATGCCTGTGACGCCATACGAAAACATGGAACTTGTCGGTAATACGGTAACAGCAACCGGTAAAACGGTAGAGATAGATACGAATGGTTTACCGAAATCAATTGAAACCAATGGACTGCAAATATTGAACAGCCCTATTTCATTTGTGGTAGAAACGGAGCGGGGAAATGTTACTTTCAATGCTGCGAACATACGTGTTGAAAAGAAAGCCGACGGATTGGTACAATGGAACGCCTCATCCGAACAGGATGGTTTTCTATTCAGCTGTGCCGCTTACATGGAATACGATGGTTATTTCCGTTATCATGTTAAGGTATCCGCCGAAAAAGAAATTCCGGTAAAAGACATTAAGTTAGTGACAACCTACACTTCTGTAGCTTCGGAATATTTCATGGGTGCGGGATACAAAGGCGGAATACGTCCGCAGGAATATACATGGAACTGGAAAGGGCCGTGGGACAGCTATTGGACAGGGGGAGATAAAGCCGGACTGCACGTAGAATTTAGAGGAGGGACTTATCATGGTCCGCTGCTCAACGATTATAAGCCGGCTCCGCCTCAAGCATGGGAAAATGCTGAAAAAGGCATCATTACTGTGTCGGGGAACTATCGTCAGCCTGCTACTGTGGTCGCTTCTTCCGGTAGTCGGATTATATCCATGAAGCCGACGGACTTCGAATTTGCATTGCTAATCACACCGGTTAAGCCCGTAAATTCAGCCAAACATTTTTCGGAAAGATATTATCATGCCGTACCTGACGGTTTTGCTAAAGCGGCAGAAGAAGGAGCCAACATAGTAAATATTCATCATTCGCATGGTTTGAATCCTTATATCAATTATCCGTTTGTAGTCAGGGAGCCGTTAACGGAATATATTCGTGAACAACATGCAGCCGAACGTAAAGTAAAATTGTACTATACCATCCGGGAGCAGTCCAATTATACTACTGAAATTTACGCGCTTAAAAGCCTGAACCATGAAATATTTGTTACAGGCGTCGGATATGGCGTTCCCTGGCTGTGCGAACATCTGATAGATGATTACAAACCGGCATGGTATACCGAACTACCCGGCCAACAAGCCGATGCAGCGTTAGTATTAAACGGTTTTTCGCGTTGGATCAATTATTACTTGGAAGGATTGCGTTGGATGTTCGAAAACTACGAAATTGACGGCATCTATATGGACGATGTTTCGTTTGATAGAGAAGTAATGAAACGGATGCGCAAGATAATAGCTCAATACCGGCCTTCTGCAATTATTGACTTGCACTCTAATACGGCTTATTCTATTGGCCCGGCCAACCAATATACCGGTTTTTTTCCTTATGTCGACCGCCTCTGGTTTGGCGAGAGTTTCAGATACAACCAGATGATGCCTGATGAATGGTTTGTTACCTTTTCAGGTATACCCTTCGGTATGATGAGTGAAATGCTTCAGGACGGCGGAAATCGTTGGCTTGGCATGGTTTATGGCGCTACTAATCGTCATTCGTGGGGAGCGCTTTCGCCTGCTCCCGTTTGGAAACTGTGGAAGGAGTTCGGCATAGAAAATGCACAAATGATAGGCTATTGGGATGAAACTTGTCCGGTAAAGACAGATCATCCGAATGTGAAAGCAACCGCTTACATACAACCGGAAAAAACTTTGATTTCGCTGGGAAATTTTGATACGTTGGACCATAAGGTTCGTTTGTTTATTGATTGGCAGAAATTGGGGTTAGACCCTTCGAAGGCCATTATAGAAGCTCCATTAGTTGAGGATTTTCAAGAAAAACGACTATTTGGCGTACACGAACCTATTCCTGTTAAGAGCAAAGAGGGATGGCTGTTAATTTTAAATCATTAGTTGGGAATCTTACAAATCCTCTGTTGCCAATCCGGTGGAGGTTATTAAAAATGAATAATTTTATATATTGTATTATTGCCGATAAAAAAATAAATACTGATGAAACTGATAGTAATTCGAATTATGCAGTCAAATAAAGGTTTTGAACAATGAGCAAAAAGGAAATATATTGGGAACCAATATCAATCTGATACAAACGTCGAAGAGAGAAGTGGTAATAGATAAAAAAGGAATATTTCATTTTTAAAATTCAAAAATCGCTGCAATTATATTTTTCTATTTCCAAAAAAATGATTTACTTTGTGGTGTTTATTTAATTTTATAATTTGCTTTTCTAAAAAGAAAAGGATTACTTTGCAAAAATTTTGTCATTAAAATGGAAAATGATAGAAAATTGCCTGCGGGCATTCAGGATTTTGAAGATTTACGTACAAATGGTTACTTGTATGTAGATAAGACTGCGTATATTTACCGATTGGTAAAGAGCGGAAAACCTTTTTTTCTGGGTCGTCCGCGTCGTTTCGGCAAAAGTCTTTTGCTTACTACCTTGAAGGAATATTTTCTGGGTAAGAAAGAACTTTTTGAAGGCTTGGCGATTGCCGACTTGGAAAAAGACTGGGTAGCATATCCTGTTTTTCACATTGACATGAATCTTGATAGTTATTTGAATCTTGATTCGTTGTATTCGGTTTTGAATACCAATTTAAGGCGCTTGGAATCAAAATGGGGAAAAGATGATGACGAAAAAAGTCCTTCCGACCGATTACAAGGTTTGATTCGTCGCGCCAGCGAACAGACCG
>JGI24702J35022_10000384_pt1 | contig 26353 bp, 19 predicted proteins | sample TergutTh196P4_FD_35022 | JGI IMG/M metagenome (IMG submission 35022)
TTTACGAACGCCTTTATATCTTGCACTCGTTAGGGATAGCCTGTTTCATCCGTTTTACACCCGAAACGTGTGTTATGGATGCCGGTACCGGTGGCGGATTTCCGGGTATACCGCTTGCCATCCTGTTTCCCGAAGTGAGATTTCATTTGGTCGACAGCACCGGTAAAAAAATAAAGGTAGCTCAATCGATAGCCGATGAGACAGGTTTAAAAAACGTAACTACACGTCACTGTCGCATCGAAGAGGAAAAGAGTACTTTCGACTTCGTTGTCAGCCGTGCGGTCATGACATTACCCGAAATGGCCCGACTTGTACGGAAAAACATCGCCAAAGTACATCATAACGCACTTCCTAACGGTCTTATCTGCCTGAAAGGAGGCGATATTAAAAAAGAAACGACCCGGTTTGGGAAAAATGTGCTTATTTCAGAACTAAACGAGTATTTCAATGAAGATTATTTCGAATCTAAAAAACTAATATACATACCTTTATGATAAACATTAAACCATTTGTATTCAATTTTTTCAGGGAAAATACGTACCTGCTATACGATTCTACAAAAGAAGCCGTATTGATAGATTGCGGATGTATCACGAAGAATGAAGAAGATACCCTATCCGGCTTTATAAAAGCGAATGAGCTGCAGCTTAAACGACTGCTATGCACACATTACCATTTTGACCATGTCATTGGAAACACTTACATTTACCACACTTACGGTATACGGCCTGAACTTCACAAAGAAGAACTAAGCGTAAATGCCCCTACCCTCCGGATGCAGGCGTTACGATACGGGCGGAACATGCGTTTTGAAGAAATAGAGCCGTCCGACTATATTGACGACCATGATGAAATCAGTTTCGGCGCCTCCGTGCTGAAGGCGATGCATGTGCCGGGACATTCGCCCGGAAGTCTCGCTTTTTATAACGAAGCAGGTCATTTCGTAGTTTCCGGCGATGTGCTGTTTCCGGGCAGTATCGGACGCACCGACCTCTTTGGTGGAAACTACAACCAGCTGATCGCAAGTATCAAAAACCGGCTGTTACTATTACCCGACAACACAATTGTATACGCAGGCCACGGCCCCACTACTACTATCAAAATTGAAAAAAACCATAACCCGTTTATCAATTGAAATTGAAAGTGAGGCTTCTATCTATTTCCCTTCATACCTTACCTGTTCCTCTTTTATGCTTTGTAAAACTTCATCTACTGTAGTCTGCAATTCCGGTGGGATACGTAATTTCAGGTTGTTATCATCTTCTTTTCCGTTCAGAATCTGACTGATATAATACAATACCGTATATTGTGCTTGCAAGCGTCGGCCGAACTTCACATGATGAAATAGCTTATCTACTAAACTTTTCTGATTATGAATAAGTAAACGCCCTAAAAATGATTCATTTTCCCGTTTTTCTATGCAAGCGGATATTGCTCTCTCTTCAACCGAATTAAAGACCCCAGCCCATATTTCAATAATTATTTTACTTGTATCTTCTTCTTCGTAATTTCCACAATAATGTTTTACCTTTTCCTTGTTTATGTTTTGATAATAATACGTAAAAGATAAATTGACCATTTTTTTTTCAACATCTTTTTCTATTTCTTGAAAATAATTCATTTCTGCCAAATCGGGTTTTTGTTTATCATCCAAAGTGCCGAAATTATTTTCATCCCTAAGTTGAACGCTTAGGCATGTATTTTGCCTCGATCCTTTTGAGAGCATAAATACTTCTCTGCCGGAAATATGCAGTTGCTGATTGTCGTACCAGCTTTCTAAAAACTTACTCATCCAGCGGGCTTTGTGTTGAAGGTCGGGGCTGCCTTGGGTTACTATCAGCCACATATTGAAAAAACGCTCTGATAAACGGTACAGGTTGTTACGTTTGTTTGTTGTTATCGTTTCGACTATATGCCTGTCGGTTAGCGTATTGAGGTTGGCGGCTACTAATTTGCTTTCCATTTTGCATTGTGCGGTAATTTCCTTTGTAGAGGCAGCTTCCCACTTAAAGGCCATCTCGTAAACAATTTTTTTCAATTGCGGGGTTAGATTGTTCAGCCGTTCCTGATAGAGTGGCGTTACTTCATCCATAATTTTTTTAAGAAAATCTACCTCCATAGGTTTGTTCGTTTGTAATACCAATTTCAGTAAAAGCAGCATCGTTCTCGGTAATCCGTCCGTGAGCAAACGTATGGTTTCTACTTTGCCGGGATATTTTTTCAGAAAATCCTTTATTTGTGTTCTTTCTCTGTCGTCAAAATCTAATGAATCGCTCCAATGATTAAGGAGCAGAAATGATTCCTTACTACTCAATTTTTTCAAGAGATGATGACGGAAAAAATCGAAAAAAGGTTGGTCGTGTTGCAGGAAATGATTGTCCATACTGCCGCTTGAAGCTATTAATACAAGGTCGCGGTAGTTGGTAAGCGTTTCGCGCAACAGCTGACCATCGCCGGAAATACTGTCTGTTATTCGGTCGAAATTATCTAAAAGCAGCACGGCTTTTTTCTTTTTGGATTTACAAAAACGATGAATCTCGTTGTACAGATAGCGCGTATAGGTCTGTTCATCTTTAAATTCGGAAAAGTCTTTAACTTTAAACGCTTCATTACTTCGCAAATATAACTCCCGCAGAACCTGTTCCCATAAATCAAATAACCGATAAATACCTGCCTGCTCTTCTGCCGGAAAAACAGGGATGTAACGGGTATTCAACTTTTCATTTTCCGTGATTTCTACTTCTATGCGTTTGAGGAGCATAGATTTTCCGCTACCACGTTTTCCTAAGAAAAGTTCGTGCTGTATGGAATCCTCCGATTTGCGGTCTGTCAAAGTTGAAATTAGGGTTTTATATTCCGTTATGCGGACAATAAAACCGGCTTTTACGCTTTGATTATTATCGGCGTTTGAATTTTGATAGACTGATAACATTTTTCTTAACTATTCATTTATGGGATTGTTCCTTTTCCAGTAAGCGCTCAGAAACGGAGATATAAACCGGTATTTTTCGTTGACCATAGTAATGTATCCGTCTTTTTCCAAGTCGAAAATAAATTTCATATAATCACCGGTTTTTTCGTGTTTTACAGCTTTATCGTATATTTCCTGCAATGTAATAACCCCTTTGTGTGCCGTATGAATCAGCAACTCGTTTACAAAGTTAAAATCTGCTTTTGTCATATATTGTTTTAAACGATCTTCCCAATCGTGAAAATAGTAATCTTGCGTTACAATTGTCTCGAATGCGTTATCTATTTGCTGTTCTGTTATTTCCGGGTCATTGATGCTTCGTGCTTGACTGTTTATGTCATTGAGCATCAAATTGATGAAGTAAGGTACATAATAATGTATTTTGCCGAGTAAGTATTCTATCAACGCAGGATCAAAGAACAGAGACGAGTTATCTGTTGCCCATTTAACGTACTCAACTGCTGCCTCGTGAGTTAACGGCTCAAATTTTACGAGGGCTAAATCGTTCAGCACAGCGATACGCCCTTCAATTGCTTTTACTACATTATTCATCCCAACCGAACCGGCAAGCACAAACCTCACCTTCTTATTAAGTTCGGGCTGTTGTCGCCAATACCGCATGTTGCTAAGAATTGACGTTGCCTCTTCGTTTTTCTTTTTGCTCATTTTAAACAACATAATCGGCAGTTCGTCCAAAAATAAGACAATCTTTTCAATTTCAGGACTATCGTTTATTTTTCTAAGCAACAAATTGGTTTCTCTCAAGAAGTCATCCGGTTTGATTTCCCATTTTATTCCTTCCATACTGATTTCAGTAATCGACCTGGAACTAAAAAATTTCTCAACCCATTTCCGGGCTTTATACATCATATTCAAACAATTTAAAAGCAACAAATAAATTCTTTCGTAAAACTCATTTGCCGAGTTGATACCCTCTATGTCATTGAAGATCAATTTGTAATTTTCAATAGACTGTGTTGCCATAAATTGCATGATAGAGGTCTTTCCGACCCGACGTGGCGCTGTTAGCTGAACCGAGCTTCCAGCACATAGCTTGTCCCATATTATTTCTTCCAACTCATCCCGCCTGAAAAAGTTGCCGCCCGTAGCAACAGAACCGATGATGATGTTCGGGCTTTTCCAATTTTCATTCATATTTTTAATCTTTAAAATCTTTAAAAACAATAATATAACAACATTTTTGCTGTCAAATAAATTCGACATAACGTTCATTGCCGAATCAATTTGGCTACAAAATTACTGTTATTTTTTACATCTACAAATTTTTTCTTAAAATTATTTTCAAACCACCTCACAACGGCAGGATTCTTATACAATATGCTTCCGTTGAAGCGTCGTGACATAATATCGAAGGCTTCCGGCGATATTTCGAAATCGGGGATGTAGCTTTGGCTAAACGAAAAGCAGCTTACTGATCTTTATGCGATGGTATTTGAAAAAAGGCCGTTTCTTTCAGTAAAGCACATATTTATCAACGGTTATAAGTTTGTGATCCCGGCGGGATTCGAACCCACGACCCACAGCTTAGAAGGCTGTTGCTCTATCCAGCTGAGCTACGGGACCTCGTTTCTTTTGGGGGGCAAAGGTAATTATTTTTTCAGTTTTACCAACCATAAAACAAAGAAAATTATCATTTATTCTTTTTCAGCCGTTCCCTGTTTTTTTCTTAACTTCAGTTCTTTTTTATCTAATTTGGCATTCTCTTTCTGTTGTTGCTCGAATTGTTTCTCTTTGGCTTTGGCTAATTTCTTCTCGAATTTATCTTTTTCTTCCTGCTCTTTTTTGTCTTTTTTTGTCTGTTTTGCCTTTTCTTTTTCTTCACGCTTATTATTCGCTTTTACTACTGCTGACTTTTTCGCAGTTGTTTCCATTGTCAGAACACCGGGGGTAAATATCAGCGTATCGGATTCAAAAAGATTTACCTTGTTTTCTGAGAGATCAATCGCCTGAACAGGTATCTGGCCGGTATCTGTAACGGATAAATCCGATTTTGCCTGATTCACACTATCCGATTCACGACCATTTTGTGTAATAGAGACCTGAATAACAACCGTATCGGAAGGATTGGCGAACATTGTAGCCGTATCGGTCGTGATGATGGCAGTTTCAACCTTATTAGTCGATAGATTGGCGGATGTGTTAGCAGTTTCAACCTTTTTAGTCGTGTTGGCAGATTCGTAGTGAATATTTACCGTTTCGGGCGAAATGTTGGTTGTATTGGCTGCAATATAAACAGTATCATAAACAGGGAAATAGATAGTGTCAACAGGGACAGGGACGCGGACATAGAGCGTGTCGTGAACGATTTTATAGATATATTGGGTATCAATCACATTTCTATAGATAATATCCGGGGTTGATGCTGCAAGCGGTCTATTGTTAAAAAGTGATTCCTGTGAAGGTTCGCGTTCAGTTTGTGTCACGGAGGCCGTCAACGGTCTGTCAGGCCGGTCAGGACTTCGTTGATTACCGGTTTTATTTATGAAATACTGAAAAATCCGGCGCATGGCGGCATCCCTTGTTACGCGCATTTCCGGATGAAACTGTACCCCTAAAATCCAATTTTCATCGTCAATTTTTTCAATGACTTCCACGATTTTATCGGACGATTTTCCCGCAACACGAAAACCTTTTGCAACATCTTTTATTGCCTGATGATGTGCACTGTTCACCATCAGCATTGGGTCTTTTACTATATCTGCAAAAACTGTAAAATCTTCAACGATAACCGGGTGTGATGCTTCTTCGCTTGGCTGACTTTGACGGTGGCGGATACTTTTATCATAATACTGTGTTGGTAAATCCTGATACAACGAGCCTCCGAAAGCGATGTTAATAAGTTGAATGCCACGACAAATCCCTAAAATGGGTATGCTCCTTTCGGCGGCCAACTTAAGCAGTCGTAAATCAAATCTGTCGCGTAGGGCATTAACCCTTCCCATCTGTGGTATAGGGCGCTCATTATAATAAGACGGGTCAAAATCTTCCCCTCCCGTAAAAATAATCCCATCCAATGAGTTTAGTAATTCTATCATCTCATTATCATCCTGCATCAAAGGGATGACAACAGGTATGCCGCCTGTCAGCAAAACCGCATTGACATACGAACGCGGAACGGCGGTATTTGTTCCGTCTCGGTGTGTATCAGATATGCCGATCACAGGTCGTCTTTGGGCGCTAACCCATAATACACAGCTTATTAAGATGAAATATATCAGGATTTTACGTTTTCCGCTTCTCATATTCAATTCCAATTAGTTGTTTAAAAAGTTGCAAAGATAAAGATTTTATCCGACATAAACCGAATTTCATTTGAAGTTTCGTCGATTTAAAACGCCTCTTTGTCTATATTCAAAGGCAACAAGTCGATTTGATTTGCATCCGCTTACATCATTGCCGTATTTTTGCCAAAAATTTAACAGCAAGAATTATGAAACGATTTTCTTTTATTTTATTTTTTATCCTGACTGTTTTCGGACTGCATTCGCAGGAAAATGTCAGAAAGTGGTCTTTAGCAGACTGCCTGAATTATGCGCTTGAACACAATATCTCGGTGAAGAAAAGCAAAGTGAACCAATTGTCAGGGAGTGAAGACCTGCAACTGTCCAAAGCGCAGTTGTTCCCATCCTTATCTGCCAGTGTTTCGCAGTCAGTTGTTAATTATCCATCTGAAAACGTCAGTTCCAATAATTCCTATAGCGGCAGTTATGGGATAAGCGCCAATCTGAGGTTGTTTGATGGCGGTCGCAGGACTAATACGATCAGGCAGAACGAAATACGCCTGAATATGAATGAGTTAGCCGTTGAACAGAGTGAAAACGATATCCGTATTTCGCTTGTTCAAGCTTACATGCAGGCGCTTTATGCCATGGAATCTGTGCGCATCAATGAGAATACGGTCGAAGTCTCCAAAGTGCAGTATGAACGCGCTTCCGAGTTGCTGATAGCGGGTTCGATTTCTAAAGTCGACCTTGCGCAGATTGAAAGCCAGTACAGTTCGGACAAGTACAGGTTGGTTGTATCGCAGGCAACATTAGCAAATTACTCATTGCAGTTAAAGCAATTGCTCGAGTTGGATATCACCGAAGAGATAACTATTGAGACGCCGGAGTTGACACTTAACATGATTATGGCTCCACTGTCGGATAAACAGACAATTTATCAGACATCATTAGCGGTGATGCCTGAAGTGAAAAGCAGCCTGTTGAGTTTGGATATCGCCGGTCTGGAAATCAAGAAAGCACAGGCAGGCTATCTTCCTTCTCTGTCATTAGGCGCAGATATAGGTACGGGTCATGCCTCCGGCATAGGGACTTCCTTTGGCACACAGATGTGGGACAGAATGAATGAGAGCATCCGGTTTACGGTAAGTATTCCGATATTAAGCAATCGTGAGAACAAAACAGCCGTAAGCAAAGCCAGATTGGCTTCCATCACAAGCGAATTAGATTGGATGACAACACAAAAGCAATTGTTGAGAACGGTAGAGGGTCTCTACTTGGATGCTACATCTTCACAAAACCAGTATTTGGCTGCTGTTGAACAGGTGAAGTATAACGAAGAATCTTACTCGCTGATCGAAGAACAATTCTTCTTGGGGATGAAGAATACGCTGGAAATGTTGACGGCCAAAAACAACCTGCTGAACGCCCAACAGGAGATGTTGCAATCCAAATACATGGCTGTAATGAATATCCAACTGCTGAATATTTATCAGGACAAACCGGTAGGTATCTAATAGAGACGTAGCTTGCTACTTCTCCGAAAGAGTGAAAAATAATAATAAGATATTATGAACAGGAAGAAAACAATTATCGGAGTTGCTATTGTAGCGCTCCTTCTCGTGGGAGTCTTTTTCTTTACGAGAAAATCACCCAATGGAAATATGCTTTTGGTTACGGCCAAAGCAAGTCGCAACTCGATTACAAATTCCGTTACGGCCACAGGCACAGTCGAGCCTGTTACGAAAGTGGACGTCGGGACGCAGGTATCCGGTATCATCGACAAGATTTATGTAGATTTCAACAGTGTGGTAACCAAAGGGCAGATAATCGCCGAAATGGACAAGGTGAATCTGGAAGCCGATTTAATCTCAAAAGAAGCCGAATTGGCAAGCAGTAAGACCGAGTTTGAGTATCAGGAGAAAAACTATGCGCGAAGTAAAACGCTTCACGACAAGCAGTTGATTAGTGATACAGACTTTGAAACGGCTACATACAATTATGAGAAGGCAAAAAATAATTATGCCAATAATGTCTCAGGCATGACGAAAGTGAGCCGTAATCTTCAATATGCCATCATCACCAGCCCGATTGATGGGGTCGTTATTAACCGGGCTGTCGAAGAAGGACAAACTGTAGCTGCCGGTTTCAGTACCCCTACTTTGTTTACCATAGCCAATGACTTAACCCAAATGCGTGTGATAGCCAATGTTGATGAAGCCGACATCGGCCAGGTAGAAGATGAACAAAATGTAAAATTTACCGTTGACGCCTACCCGAATGATGTATTTGAGGGTAAGGTAACACAAGTTCGCCTTGAAGCGAAGGTCACTTCAAATGTTGTGACGTATGAAGTAGTCATCAGCGCTCCTAATCCCGATTTGAAACTGAAGCCCGGTCTGACGGCTAATGTAACAATTTTCACCCTTGAACGTGCTAATGTATTAACAGTTCCGAGCAAGGCGTTGCGATTTTTCCCGGATGAAGAAGCGCTTTCAGGAATGAATATTTCAGTTGTCGATGCAAGCAAAGAAATACCTCCGGGGAAAAAAACGGTGTGGAGACAAGAGGGTAATACTTTGATTCCTAAGCTAATTACTGTGGGTACTTCAAGTATGAATTTAACGGAAGTCATAGACGGCCTTACTGACAATGATGAGGTCATCATAGATTTGGCAGCCGCAACACCCGGCACATCAAACGGGAATCAAATGCAACGCAGCCCGTTTATGCAAGGTCCGCCACCTCAGAATCGCAGAAGAGAGTAAATTAATAAATGTGCAAAAAATGAATGAAATTATTCGACTTGAGAAATTAACACGTGATTTCAAGGTGGGAGAAGAGACAGTCCATGCCTTACGGGATTTGTCATTTACCATCCATGAAGGGGAGTTTGTGACTATCATGGGGAGTTCAGGTTCAGGGAAAAGTACCCTGTTGAATACCTTGGGTTGTTTGGATACCCCAACGAGTGGTGAATATTATTTGGATACGGTACCGGTACGTACGATGGGCAAAAACGCACGGGCTACTTTACGTAACCGGAAAATAGGCTTTGTGTTTCAAAGCTATAACCTGTTACCCAAGACAACAGCAATTGAGAACGTAGAACTACCTCTACTGTATAATCCGGCTTTAAGCGCATCCAAGCGTAGGGCGAAAGCAATAGAATCGCTCAAAGCCGTCGGATTGGGCGACCGCTTGAACCACAAAAGCAACCAGATGTCGGGCGGACAAATGCAACGTGTAGCCATAGCGCGTGCTTTGGTCAATGACCCGGCCGTGATATTAGCCGACGAGGCGACCGGAAATCTTGACAGCCGCACCAGCTTTGAGATTCTGAAACTCTTTCAGCGGTTACATGCCGAAGGGCGAACCATCATTTTTGTGACGCACAATCCCGAAATAGCCGGTTTCAGCGGACGTAATATTATGCTCAAAGACGGACGTGTGATAAGTGATACTACAAACGATCATATTGCCTTCGCCGCCGAAGCGCTGGATAGACTACCGGTAAATGATGAAAATTTGTAGTTGACATAATCGCCAATCACCCCTAATTCCTAATTTCAACATGAAAATAATAAATTTATTAAAAATTGCGCTTAAGGCATTGTCCAATAATAAAATGCGCGGATTCCTTACCATGCTGGGGATAATCATCGGCGTTGCTTCCGTGATAGCCATGCTTGCTATCGGACAGGGGTCCAAAAAGAGTATCTTGTCTCAAATCAGCGAAATGGGTTCTAACCTGATTATGATTCAACCCGGAGGCGATATGAGAGGAGGCGTACGACAAAGCAGTTCGTCGATGGAGACATTGAAATTATCCGATTATGAAAGTATTTTGAAAGAGACCCGTTTACTGACGGCTGTTTCGCCGATTGTCAATTCATCCGGACAGATCGTATATGGTTCAAGTAACAAGCCAGGTACGATTTACGGGGTTAATCAGGATTATTTGGAGATACGCCGTTTCAGCATAGAAGATGGGGATATGTTTACCGAACAGGATATCCAGTCGGCTGCAAAGGTCTGTGTTATAGGGAAAACAGTCGTCGATGAACTTTTCGCCAATGGTGAGAATCCTTTAGGGAAAGTGATCCGTTTTCAGAAAATACCTTTCCGGATTATCGGGGTTTTGAAAAGTAAAGGGTACAACAGCATGGGGATGGATCAGGACGATGTGATTCTGGCTCCTTTTACAACTATTCAAAAAAGAGTGTTGGCTATTACCCATTTACATAGTATCAATGCTTCTGTTCTCAAAGAAGAATTTACTCCGCAGGCGATAGATGAAATTGCAGAGATTTTGGTTCGAAATCATAAGCTGAAACCTGAAGACCCCGATGATTTCAATATCCGTTCGATGGAAGAAATAAGTTCGATGTTGACCACCACTACTGATATGCTGACGGTACTGCTTGCTTCGGTGGCAGGGATTTCGTTGTTGGTGGGCGGTATAGGGATTATGAATATCATGTATGTATCGGTAACGGAACGTACCCGCGAGATCGGTCTGCGGATGAGTATCGGAGCGAGGGGAATAGATATCATGGCACAGTTTCTTATCGAATCGATATTAATCAGTGTTACCGGTGGCGCTATCGGGGTGTTGTCAGGTACGGGACTTGCGATGGGTATCCATGCTGTCGTGAACTTTCCCATCAGTATTCAGGGATGGACTGTGGTGTTGTCGTTTGCCGTATGTACGATTACCGGTATCTTTTTCGGCTGGTATCCGGCAAAAAAGGCTGCTCAATTAGACCCGATAGAAGCGATTCGTTATGAATAGGTTTTTTGAATTATGTGAAAATTTTATTTATTTTTGTGCTCGCTTTGAAGCTACAGGACACTTTTGAGAAAAGTCTCGCTTTGAAGCAACAGGACGATAATTAATGCAGCAAAATGAAAACAATACCTCCTATTCAAAATCTGACAAGCCCTCCCAGAGGTTTAGGATGGCTTGTTCATGCAATCGTATGGATTGGACTGTTCTTTTTCCCCTTCCTGTTCAGAAGCAGGGATTCGGGAACGATTAGTCTGCACGATTACCTGAATTTCTTTATCATGCTGGCCGGCGCTTTAGCTGTCTTCTATTTGAATTACAGCTATTTAGTGAAAAGATATTTGTTTACCCGGCAACTTTGGCTTTATTTGTTAAGCAATGTGTTGCTGTTTGCTGTAATCATTGGTCTGACACATTTGTTTTTAAGCCAACTACCACCACGTGATGTCATTCCTTCGGGGAGTGAACGACGCGCACCTATTCATTATATCATACTGTTTGAAAGTATTAAGTATTTATTTCTTACAGCTTTAAGTGTAGCTTTAAAGATGACAAGCAGTTGGTATCAGATGGATACTGAACGAAAAGAATTGGAAAAACAGCGCTCGGAAGCCGAACTGCAAAATCTGAAGAACCAACTGAATCCGCATTTCCTGTTTAATACGTTAAATAACATTTACAGTCTGATAGCCACTAACGGCGAACAGGCGCAGGAAGTTGTGCACAAATTAAGCCGCTTACTCCGGTACATGTTGTATGACAGCACACAAGCGTTGGTGCCTTTGGGAAAAGATATTGAGTTTGTCTGCAACTTTGTAGAACTGATGCGTATTCGTATGCCGGAACATGTCGACTTGAAAACAAAGATACACGTCGAACTGCCGGATGTGCAGATTGCCCCGCTTTTGTTTATCTCACCGGTAGAAAATGCCTTCAAACATGGAGTCAGCAACAGCCGCCCATCGTTTGTCCATATTGAGATAATCGCTACCGGAAAACAAATCAGATGCTTGATACGGAACAGTTATTTTCCCAAAGACAAGCAGGACAAAAGCGGTTCGGGTATCGGGTTAAGCAATCTGAAAAAACGGTTGGGTTTGTTATATCCGGGAAATTATGAATTGTCTAACGAGCAGGCGGATGCAGCTTACAGTTGTACCCTGCTTATAAACTTGCCCGAATAACAATGAATTAGAAGATATAGAATGAATCTTACGTGTGCAATTATTGATGATGAACCGTTGGCTGTCAGTCTGCTGGAATCGTATGTAAATAAAACGCCCTTTCTGACGTTGAAAGGGAAATATAACAGCGCTGTTCTTGCCTTGGCTGATTTGAATGTAGACCCTGTCGACCTGCTTTTATTAGATATTCAGATGCCAGAACTAAGCGGGATAGAGTTTTCGCGCATATTGAGGGGCGATACGCGGGTTATCTTTACAACCGCTTTCGAGCAGTATGCGCTCGACAGTTACAAAGTAAATGCGTTGGACTATCTGCTGAAACCGATTAGCTACACCGACTTTCTGAAATCGGCGCAAAAAGCCTTACAATGGTTTGAGATGTATACTAACCGGCAAAAAAGCAAGTCAGCCTCCGGTAAGCAGGAACTGGAAAGCATTTTTATCAAGTCGGAACGCAAATTGGTACAGATTGAATTGAATCATATCCTGTATATTGAAGGATTAAAGGATTATGTGAAAATTTATATCGAAGGACAGCCGCATCCTGTCCTTTCACTGATGAGTATGAAAACAATGGAAAAACTATTGCCGTCCCACCGGTTTGTTCGGGTACATCGTTCCTACATTGTCCAGCCCGAAAAAATCAAAGTCATCGAACGAAGCCGGATTATATTCGGGAAATCCTATATCCCTATCTCGGATAATTACAAGGACAAATTCAATGAATTTATTGCATCAATGTCAGGGGGACAGATGAATTGATATAAAGTCAATTCATCTGTCCCCCTGACATTGATGTTAACATTTGGGTTACCCGAACAGACTGAAAGCGACTGTCAGGCCGGCCATCACAATCGAGACCATGCTCATCAGCTTGATAAGTATGTTCAGGGATGGGCCGGATGTATCTTTAAACGGGTCTCCAACCGTATCGCCGACAACTGTCGCCTTATGATTATCGGAGCCTTTACCGCCTAAGTTTCCTTCCTCGATATATTTTTTCGCATTATCCCAGGCGCCACCTGCATTGGCCATGAAAATAGCGAGAACGAACCCAGCGCCAAGACCGCCTACCAACAGTCCAATGACGCCTGCCACGCCAAAAATGACGCCGGTAACTATCGGAACGATAATGGCTAAAAGTGATGGTAGCATCATCTCACGTTGCGCTCCTTTGGTCGAAATAGCTACACAGCGTGCATAATCAGGCTCCGCTTTATACTCCATGATACCTGTTATCTCACGGAACTGGCGACGCACTTCTTCCACCATACTTTGGGCTGCACGTCCTACGGCGTTCATCGTTAGTCCGCAGAACATAAAGGCCATCATAGAACCAATGAAGATACCAACTAACACAAGCGGATTCATCACGGTCACCTGATACTTTTGCATGAAGTCTATTATCGTGGCGTCGGCTATATTGACGCCGTTTATAGTTGTTTCGCCGATACGAACCAAAGCAATTTTAATTTCTTCGATATAGGAAGCCAATAGCGCTAAAGCCGTCAGTGCGGCAGAACCTATCGCAAATCCTTTTCCGGTAGCTGCTGTGGTGTTTCCAAGCGCATCAAGGGCGTCTGTACGTTTGCGTACTTCCTTATCTAATCCGCTCATCTCGGCATTACCGCCTGCGTTATCTGCAATTGGGCCATAAGCATCGGTCGCCAGGGTTATGCCAAGCGTCGAGAGCATACCTACCGCAGCAATACCTATACCATAAAGTCCCAAACTAAGATTTGACGCATCTAACATGTGTGCTACATTGAAATTAATCGCGCTAAGGAACGCCAGAATAATAGCCAAACCGATGGTTATCACCGGGATTGCGGTAGAGAGCATCCCCAGTCCGAGACCGGAAATGATAACGGTAGCCGGGCCTGTCTTTGAACTTTCCGCCACTTTTTTTGTCGGTTTGTATGAATGAGAGGTATAATATTCTGTAGATTGACCGATAACGACACCTGCCAGCAAACCGAAAATGACAGAACCGGAAATGCCCATCCAGTTTTCCATCTTTAAGGCATATAATATAAAGAATGTAACGATTGCTATTAATATGGAGCTTACATTGACCCCTTTACCGAGCGCTGAAAGCAGGTTTTTCATTGTAGCGCCTTCTTTTGTGCGAACTATGAAAATACCAAGGATAGAAAGAAGCACGCCTGCAGCTGCTATCAGCATAGGAGCAAAGACCGCTTTCAGTTGTATTTCGGGAAATTTCACAAAGGCGGCAGCGCCTAAGGCGGCGGTTGCTAATATAGAGCCTGCATACGATTCGTAAAGATCGGCGCCCATACCTGCTACATCGCCTACGTTATCGCCTACATTATCAGCGATAGTAGCCGGGTTACGCGGGTCGTCTTCCGGGATACCGGCTTCTACTTTGCCGACAAGGTCGGCGCCCACATCGGCAGCTTTTGTATAAATACCGCCTCCAACACGGGCAAACAAGGCCTGCGTAGAAGCGCCCATACCAAAGGTAAGCATCGTGGTGGTAATATAAACCAATTTTTCACCGGCTGATACATCGACAAAATGATTCAAAACCAAGTACCAGACCGAGATGTCCAACAAGGCCAGACCGACTACTGTCAATCCCATCACCGCGCCCGAACGGAAAGCTACCTTCAATCCCTTGTTTAATGAATTTTTGGCAGCGTTAGCTGTACGTGCTGATGCATAAGTAGCCGTCTTCATACCGAAGAATCCTGCCAATCCCGAGAAAAAACCTCCCGTCAGGAAAGCAAACGGCACCCATACATTCTGCAAATCGAACAATGCCATTATCGCAAAAATAATCGCCAAAACAACAAATACAATGGTTACAACCTTGTACTGTTGCTTCAAATACGCCATAGCGCCCTTACGCACATGTAAGGCAATCTTTTTCATTGTATCAGTACCTTCATCTTCTTTCAACATTTGTTTGAAAAAGAAAAAAGCAAACCCCAGAGCTATTATTGAAGCTCCTAATACCGAATAAATTACGTTTTCCATAAAGTAAAATTTATAATTTTAAATTAAAAATAAAGGCACAAAGGTAGTATAAAAAGTTCAATCTACATCATTTTTATACTTTCTTTTCTTTTTGTTTCTTCAATCCATTTTGATTCTTTTTTTTCGTCCGATAAGGGCGACGCTCAACAGAATAACAATCAAACCGGTGATTTGTATCCATGTGACGTCTTCACGTCCGAATACGACACCGAAAAATACGGCGATAAAAGGGTTGACATAAGCATGCGTGGCTACTTCGGTTGCAGGGCGTACTTTCAATAGCCATACATATGCCGAATAGGCTAACAGTGAACCGAATATAACTAAATAGACAAGCGAATACCATGCTGTGGCAGGGACAGCCGCAAAATCTGTCTTAAAAAATTCGCCGCGAACAAACGTAAACAGCCAGAACATGGCGCTGGCAAATATCATTTGCCAGGCTGAACCTGCAAAAGCGTTGACTTCTTCTACGCGTGATGAACGGTATTTAGCGTATAAGGTGCCTAAGGCCCATGATAAACAGCCGAACATCAGTATCAACACCCCATATTCCCTTTTTTCGGATGATGTATCCAATTGCAACTGCTCCACGTAAAGCGCCATAACCCCTAAAAATCCAATGATTACCCCGATAATGACCGCCGGATTTCTAAAATTCGACTTCCACATGGGAGCATCCAACGCCATGATCCATATAGCCACCGACGAAGCAATGATAGCTACTAAGCTGCTACTGACATATTGTTGTGCAAGCATGACGACCGCCATGTCGATGAATAGCAATACGATACCGCTAATAGCCGATTTTTTTATCAGATTTTTTTTGAAAACGGATTCCCCCCGGACAATACAAATACCAAGCAAAATCAACCCCGCCATGGTGAAACGTAGCGCCCCTAACAGGAAGGGTGGGAACCCCTTCAAGGCTACTCCTATAAAATAGTAAGTAGAACCCCATACTACATAAATCAGAAAATATGCAATCAAGATGTTTGTTTTTTTCATGCGAAAAATTTAATTAGGAATTAGGGATTCCCGCCTACGCGGGTATAGGGGAATTAGGGATTCCCGCCTACGCGAGAATGACGTGAGTCTATCCACTGAATTTAAGATAAAATTGATTTTTAATTTTGGCTAATCCTTTAGTCAGCAATGATCGTGGACAGGCGATGTTCAGGCGAATAAAACCTTCGCCGTTTGGGCCGTACATCGTTCCTTTATTTACCCACAAGCGTTCTTTTTCCATCAAATTATCGGCTATCGTTTGGGAAGATAGCCTTGTGGCCGAAAAATCCATCCAGACTAAATAGGTCGCTTCAAGTGGTAACACTTTCACAAAAGGGAGTTCGGCTTCCATAAAAGTTTTCAGGTAGAGGTAGTTGTCGTACAAGTAGGTTTTCAATTCCTCTAACCAGCTACCACCTTCGTTATAAGCGGCTATAACCGCCTCGACGGCAAAGGAGTTTATTTCGCATACTTCATTTATATTGAGCGCCTTATCAATCTTTAAGCGTAACGTTTCATTGGGAGCGATAATATTAGCCGCTTTCAATCCCGCCAGATTGAAAGTTTTGCTTGGCGCCGTACAGGTGACCGAGTTTTGTAGAAACGCATCACTGAGGGTTGCAAAAGGAATGTGTCGGTATCCGGCAAACACGAGGTCGCAATGTATCTCATCGGAGATGACAATCACCTGATTGCGAAGACATATCTCACCCATGCGGCAGAGTTCATCTTTTGTCCAGACACGTCCTGCCGGATTATGCGGACTGCATAATAGCAACAACTTGGCTTTCGGGTCGGATGCTTTCATTTCAAGGTCATCGAAGTCAATCCGGTAAATACCGTCTTTATATATCAGTTCGTTAGTTACAGTTTCGCACCCGTTATTACGTATAGACGAAAAAAAACAGTTATAGACAGGCGTCTGCACAATAACTTGTTCGCCGGGAACCGTTAACGCTCTGATAATCGCCGACAAGGCTGGCACAACCCCTGTCGTATAAAGAATCCATTCTCTTCGGATAGTAAAACGGTGGTTTCTTTCAAACCAGTCGGCTACTGCATCATAATAGGCCGCCGGAGGCAATGCATAGCCGAATATACCATGTTGCACCCGTCGCATTAATGCCTCAATAACAGCAGGCGCAGTACGAAAATCCATGTCGGCTACCCACATAGGCAGCATTTCGTCGTCTGTCGCCGAATCCCATTTATAACAATTCGTGTTCCGGCGTGAAATAATCTCATCAAAAATCATATTGATTACTCCTGTTCGGTTGTTATTATGCAGGCGCCGGGGTTCTTACAGTTTTTGTCGATGACAAGTTCGCCGATTGATTCTGCTTTGATAAATCCTTTGCCCGGATTTTTAACGCTTATGACAGGACTGTTGATTGTCGCCTCAATCGTGCTGTATTCGAAGCACAAGTCGCAGTCTTTGTCCAAGATACAGTTCTCCAACACAAGGTTGGTACAGTAGCATAAAGGTTGCGTACTGGATATTTTACAGTTGACGAACCGTATGTTCTTTGAATACCACCCCAAATACTCGCCTATAATCTCGGAATCGTATACGGTTACATTCTCTGTTTTCCAGAAAGCATCTTTTGAATCCAAAAAGGCATTGCGGATAACCACATTCTTTGCATCCTGAAACGAATAATTGCCTTGCAGGTTGAAACCGTCGACATCGATACCCACTACGTTCATAAACATATAATCTCCGCCGCGTACCTCTATATTCCGTATTTTTACATCGCGGCAGTTCCATACCGTCTCGGCAGCAGCGGGGAATTTAACATTTTCAATAGAAAGGCCGTCGACTTCGCGAAACATTTTAGGGGCTTCTACCAAGCAATTTTGCATCCTGATGTTTTTTGAATACCAGATAGCGGCGCGGCTGTATAAAGTGAAGCGGCAATCATCGATAAAAGTGTTATCGTTATGCCAGAAAGGATACTTGCTCCAAAATTCGCACTGGTATGCTTCGACATTATTACACTCTTTAACCGCCGATTCACCCGGATAAAATTTCACATGCTCAAGCCGGATATCGTCTAATCCGAACAAAGGTCTCTCACCTTCAAAAAATGTATTACTTATTAACTGTTTCATACGAAAATTGAATAACTGAATAATTGATTTTTTTCATAAACGCTTGGGTGTAATTAGAATAACATGATTGTTTCATACGAAAAAATATTGTGAGTTTTTAAATCTTTAAATTACTAAGCCATTCGCCATACGTCAGCATACGCCACCCCCACTCTATTGGTCCGAAGCGAAAATAATGCAGCCACATATAGCTGTATGCCATCTGAATCAGAAAGACGGCAAAGGCAATCCATTCTACATGAACCAGACCGGTTTTCGCTCCCAGTCCCAAACCTATACCGTAAAAAATCAGGATGCCAAAGACCGATTGCATCAGGTAATTGGTAAGCGCCATACGTCCGGTAGTTGCCAAGATAGAAGCGGTCTTTTTTAATAACGAAACAACCTGATAACCATGACTATAGTTTGCTTTGTCTCTCGCAATGACGTTGTTTTTTTCGTCATTACGAGCTTGCGAAGCAATCTTATACTTTAAATAAGCTAAGCAGATAGTAGAAACGTAGGCAAAACTTAAAGGGAAGACACTAAGTGCATACAAGGCGGCGCTACCCGGTAATGTACATAGATAGCCGTTCATCGCGTTCCAGGCATACACAGCGGAAAGTGGCAACCCGACGGCAAAACCAAAGTTCCGAATTTTCAGTAATATCGTTTGATAGTCGGACAGACAGGCATAAATACGTTGTCGCCCAATGTAAAACCCGATAATAAACAATCCCATCACTTTGAAAGCCCTGTTCCCTTCAATAAACTCCTGCAGCCGGATAAAAGAACCGGCGATGTTAAATGAAAGTACATCCTTATAACTGTTTGCCTCAGCTAACCATACAGGGAAATTCTCATTAGTGATACCTGCCTTAGCATGAAAATGCTTTGTGGCGCTGATGACAGGCGCCGACAGATTCCAACCGAAAAGCGTTATACATGTGTCAACTATTATAGGGAACAGTAAAAGCATGACAGCGATAATCAACAATTTCTTATCGGACATATTCCTAAATAGAGGTAGAAACAGCCCTAAGAAAGCATACAATATCAATATGTCGCCTGCCCATAAGCAGATTAGATGTAAAAGTCCGATAAGTAGCAGGACGATCATACGGCGATAAAAAAGAAGGAGACCGTTCCTGTTTTTTTTCAATGCGTTTGAAAGGAAGATAGAAAAACCGACGCCAAAAAGCAATGAAAATATGGTATAGAACTTCCCGTCAATAAAGATATACTGGAGGTATTTGACGACGGTATCAATGCGGGCAGTAGGCATGGCTGCCGCTGTTTCCGACGGTTGGAAGGTATACAATGAGAACTCAGGAAAATTTGCCAAACAGATACCCATCAAGGCTATCCCCCGCAAAAAATCCGGCATAAGATAGCGTTCTTTCGCAACGCTGTTGTATTGTATACTCGTCATATTGTTATTAAAACGGCGCAAAGTTAACCATTCTAAATAATAATTTTTCGTTAAAAAACTTAAATATTGTTATTTAGGTAAAAATTTTCCTTTTTGCTCATTCAAAATTGTACTTGGAAACATTGAGGGACGCTTATACTGAATTTCCTTTTTCAAATTCTTCAGCATCAAATAAAGTCGGTTTATTTTCGATTAGCTTTATTCGCTGTCTGGCAATTTTGCAATATTCCGGGCTAATGTCAATTCCAATGTACTTTCTTCCAATTTCACAAGCAACTCTTGCTGTTGTTCCGCTTCCGCACATCGGGTCAAACACTATCTCACCCGGGACAGTCCACGACCAAATATGGTCTCTAACTAATCCACATGGAAATGGCGCAGGGTGGTCTTTGGCTTCCTGGTCTTCCTGTTTTTTACCAACTACATACTCCCAAATGTTACCTCTAATTTTTTTATCTTTTACAGGTTTTGCCATTTTCTCCCTTACCTGATCATTTTTTGAGAAATTTTTATATGTAGTCCCATTTAGTTCTAATCCTGCATGTAAGCAATTTGTCATTAAGAGCAGTATTATTATGCTCTGTACCAAAAACCTTTTCACAAATGGACAGTGCTTTTCCGTAGTATTTTAAAGAGAGGACGTAATTCCCTTGTGCGCGATAAGCTAAACCTATGTTATTATAGATAAGAGCATTATCAGGATGTTCTGTACCCAAAACCTTTTCACGAATGTCTAACGCTTTCTTGCAGTATTCCAAAGCCAAGTCGTAGTTGCCCTGTTCATAATAAACAAGACCTATGTTGCAATAGGAACCAGCAGTGTTAGTATGCGCTGTACCCAAAACCTTTTCACAAATGGATAGAGCTTTCACGAAGTAGTCCAAAGCGAGGACGTAGTTGCCTTGTGTGCTATAAACCTCACCTATGTTGTTATAGGAAAATGCTAAATCAGGATGCTCTAAGCCAAAAACCTTTTCACGAATGGACATCGCTTTCTCGTAGTAGTACAAAGCTAATTCGTAATTGCCTTGTTCATTATAAACAACTCCTATATTGTTATAGAATTGGGCTGTATCAGGATGCTCCTTGCCCAAAACTTTTTCACGAATAGTTAAGGCTTTTTCGTAGTAATCCAAAGCTAATTCGTATTTGTTTTGTTTTCTATAAACCTCACCTATGTTGTTATAGGGATAGGCTGTATCTGTATGCTCAGTGCCCAAAACCTTTTCACAAATGGTTAAAGATTTCATATAGTATTCCAAAGCTAAGTCGAAATTGCCCAGTGAATCATAAATCCCACCTATGTTGTTATAGGAAGAGGCTGTATTAGGATGCTCTGGACCCAAAATCTTTTCACGAATAGATAGCGATTTCATGTAGCATTCCAAAGCCAAGTCGTAATTGCCTTGTTCGCTATGAACAAAACCTATGTTGTTATATGAAGTGGCTGTATCAGGATGCTCTGAGCCTAAATCCTTTTCACGAATGTATAAAGCTTTCCCGTAGAATTCCAAAGCTAAGTCGAAATTGCCCAATGAATTGTAAACACCACCAATGTTGTTATAGGAAGAGGCTGTTTTAGGATGTTCAGCGCCCAAAACCTTATTACGAATGGCTAACGCTTTTTCGTTGTATTTCAATGATTGGGGATAATCGGCCAACTCATTAAATCCATATCCCATGAAATGATATAGGTGAGCTATTTCTTCTGTTGCTTTTTCATCGCTTATCCCTTGTGTGACTGAATCTATATGCTGTGCAAAGAGAAGGAAAAGCGCTCTGGATTCGGCTGTTGAAAAATCAAAATAAACGAGTTCATTCAATATTCTAATGCAATAGTTACGCCATATGGTTTGCTCCTGTATGAGGCTGTCGCGGATAACTTCCTGCACAAGGCGGTGTAAGTTGATAGCATCCTCCTTATTTAGGGTAGCTAAGGAGTATTTCGTAAGTTCGGATATGGCATTTTTGAATTTCATTCTGTCACTAACTGTCTCCTGCAAAGGAGACGGTAGATGTTTGCTGGCATCCCTGAACCATTGAGTAAAGATGTTATTTGGAGCAAAGAAAGCGCAAAGATTGAGTAGTTGCTTGCTACTCTCGTTTGTTATCTTCCTGAACGAAATGTCCCATGTTGCATGTACACTTTCTTTAGTAATCGTATCGGGCGAATCTTTGAAGAGTTCCAAATGGTACTCGCTCAATAGGCTGAGGTATTCCTTATAGTCGCAATTATCATCTTTGCTTATGTAGGCTCCGGCCTGTTCTAATGCTAAAGACAAAAAACCAAGCCTTTCCGCTAATTCCGTTTGATGAATATCAGGTTGCAAGCCTGTGCGATGCGTGAGAAATTCGGACGCCTCTTCCGGCGAAAACACCTCAAGCGTGAAGACTGTAGCTATATGCTTCCAGTTTTTGTTTCGTGAAGTAATCAACACATGTTTGTGTCCTGTGTTATGTTGCGGTAGATAGTCTCTAAAATTTCTGACATTTTTGGTCTCATAATCCTCAGCATTGTCAAAGATAAACAGCCAGTTGTCATGCTGTTGCATCCAATTACGCACAGCTTCGATAATGATTTCGGTTTCTTTTGTATCCTTGCGGATAATCTCTTTTGTTAGTGCGAAGTTTTGGAAGGATGCCAAAATTGTCTCATCTTTTTCGGCGTTCACCCACCATAAACAGTCGTATTCATATCCGTAACGATAGGCATATTCCAGCGCTACCTGCGTTTTGCCGATACCTCCCAATCCTGCAATAGCCTGTGTCAAAGCGATGGTTTCATTTTTCTCAAAAGTAGCGCGTATATCTTCCAAGATTTTTTGCCTGCCTGTGAAGTGCGGATTTTTCCTTTCAAGTAAATTATTTAACGGCAATTCGCCGGGGTATTTGGGGTGTTGTGTTCCGGGAAAACCCGGTCGGTTACGGGGTCGATTCCCTATAAATACGCCATCAAGCAACTCTTTCGTCGCTTCTTCTTCGTTTTTACCTGTGAGGTCGATAAATACATCCGACGCAAGCAAGCCCTCTACTTTCACATCTTCAATACGGACTGGAATAAGCAGCGCCTTTTCCATGGCAGGGTCTTTTGTGAAGGCGGCTGTCCATTCTGCCTGGCAATACGGCGATTTGAAGTAGGCTTTCGACATGATTGCAATGAATCGTTTGCCTAACCTCAAAGATTTGTCCATGTTAAGAACGAAATTTTCACCCGGGTTGAAATCCCAATCCATTAATATATTGCTATACCCTGACCTCTCCAATGTGTAGGCGATCCACTCAGCCCAATCTTTGTCGGATTTGGTATAACTTATAAAAAAATCTTTAGTCTTGTTTTTCATTCCTGATTATTGATATTTTATTCCCGAACGCATCACTTTTGTGCCTTTTGAACAATGTAAGATGAAAGCGGCTACCTCTTCCAGATTTTCAATTTTCGAACCAAGAATTATCTCAGTAAATCCTAATCGTCCATCTGCTTCTATATACAATTTGGGGATAGCATTCATATCATCTATTTTTATATCCTTTCCTTTTGAGCGAATGATTAATCTGATCTCTTTCTCATATTTATAATCATCGGCTTTAAATAAAAATCGAATTGTTTCGAGTTGCTCTGTCACCCAAAATCTTAAATCATAGTCCTTTATAATTTCATCTTTCCATTTCTTTATTGTAAACGCAATAGTCTCTAATGCTTTTTTTATCCAGCCATCACCCAAACAAGGCTTATTATCTTTATATTCAATATACTCAACTTCAAATAGTGAAAATCCCTCGCTTGTTTTGAAAAATTCATCTTTAAAAATCAAGCAACAACCTTTCGCATTATCACCATACAGTGTCCACATAGGTAGATTGTTTTTAGCTGTTGTAAAACTTCCGACATAGATGTCGCTATTGAATATTTCACTTAATTTCTCATCGTTATTACTCGAAGGTTTGAAAAAATCGTCCATTAAACCGGGAGTATTTGCCAATAATTCTATCAAGTTGATAAAGACGCCGCCCTCGAAAGGATCATTCATATATTTAATATTGCTCAAACGATACTTTGGCTCCGATTTATCGTATCTAATTAAGTACTTTAACGTATTTCTTTTGGTATAATGACATACATCATCTGATCCTTTATAGGTAAGTCCGTTTCTAATCATTTTTATACTATCGAAAAAAATCTTTATGAATACCTGTAAGTCAGGGTTTTTATTATAAATACTGTTATATTTTTCATCTTTATATCCGTCTTTTTCGTACTTTCCTCTGATTCTCTTGCTAATTTCTGCTGTCAGGTTAAAATCATTGTCAAAGGTTTCATCTATTGACAGTGCTTTATCGTTATATTCAATAGTTTTAACGTTTTCTCCCATGTAATAATAACATTCGGCTATTTTTCGGTATATGAAGGCGGTCTCATGTTGGTCAAATGATCCTGCATCTAAAGATTTACAAAAGTATTTCAAAGCTTCTTTGTGTTTTCCTAATTCAAACTGAAACCCACCAATATCTTTACAAATAATAGCTATTGCAGGATTATTTTTCTTTTTTTCCTGAATAGCAAGCATCTCAAAAGAAATATCCACAGCCTTGTAATAATCACACTTTGTTTTCACCACATCCAAGACTTTTGCATAGGATTCTAAAGCCTTTTCGTTATCATCTTGCTTTAAATGGATTTCTGCCTCTTTGATCTTTTTATTTATTTTTTCAAACTCTAATGCTTCTTCATCAATTACAGATGCTTTTACGCAAAATTCTTTCGCTTTGTCATAATCTCCCTGTGCCTCATAAACCGATGCTATGTTTTTATTGGTTTTGACTGTATCAGGATGCTCATTACCCAAAACCTTTTCACGAATGGTTAACGCTTTCCCGTAGTATTCCAAAGCTAAGTCGTAATTGCCTTGTTCGAGATAAACCGAACCTATATTGTTGTAGGAATTGGCTGTAGAAGGATGTTCCGCGCCCAAGAACTTTTCACGAATGGCTAACGCTTTATTGTAGTATTCCAAAGCTAAGTCGTAATTGCCTTGTTCGAGATAAACCGTACCTATATTGTTGTAGGAATTAGCTGTAGCAGGATGTTCTGTGCCCAAGACCTTTTCACGAATGGCTAACGCTTTATTGTAGTATTCCAAAGCTAAGTCGTAATTGCCTTGTTCGAGATAAACCGAACCTATGTTGTAAAAGGAATTGGCTTTATCCGGATGTTCTATGCCCAAAACCTTTTCACGAATGGCTAACGCTTTATTGTAGTATACCAAAGCTAAGTCATAATTGCCCTTTTTGTAAAAAACTAAACCAATGATGTTATAAGAAGCAGCTGTATCAGGATGCTTTTCGTTTAAAACCTTCTCACATATCACTATTCCTTTCATACAGTACTCCAAAGCTAAGTCGTAATTGCCCTTTTTGCTATGAACAAAACCTATGTTATTATAGGAAGTGGCTGTATCAGGATGCTCCATGCCCAAAACCTTTTCGCATATTGCTAAATCTTTCATAAAATATTCTAAAGCAAGGTTGTAATTACCCAGTTCGCAATGAACAAAACCTATGTTGTTATAAGAAGTGGCTGTATCAGGATGCTCTTCACCCAAAACTTTTTCACGAATGGTTAACGCTTTCAAGTAGTATTCCAAAGTGAGGAAGTAGTTGCCCTTTTTGTTATGAACTGCACCTATATTATTATAAATCTTTGCTGTTAATGGATGATCTTTGCCCAAAACTTTTTCACAAATTACTAATGCTTTCTCGAAGTATTTCAAAGCCAAGTTGTAATTACCTTGTGAATAATAAACCGCACCTATTTTGTTATAGGATTGGGCTGTATCAGGATGCGCATCGCCCAAAACCTTTTCACGAATAGATAGCGCTTTCATGTAGAATTCCAAAGCCAAGTCGTAATTGCCCAGTGAATAATAAACCGCACCTATGTCGTTATAGGAACGGGCTGTATCAGGATGTGCATCACCCAAAACCTTTTCATAAATAGATAGCGCTTTCATATAGTATTCCAAAGCCAAGTCGTAATTGCCTTGTGAATCATAAACCGCACCTATGTTATTATAGGAAATGGCTGTATCTGGATGCGCATTGCCCAAAACCTTTTCACAAATAGATAGCGCTTTCATGTAGTATTTCAAAGCCAAGTCGTAATTTCCCTGTTTACGATAAACCTCACCTATGTTGTTATAGGAAAGGGCTGTATCAGGATGCGCATCGCCCAAAACCTTTTCACGAATGGATAACGCTTTCAAGTTGTATTCCAAAGCTTGGGGATAATCGGCTAACTCATAAAATCCCCGACCCATAAAAAAATAAAGAGTAGCTACTTTTTCCGTCGCTTCATCATCGACTATCTCTTGTGTGACGGAATCAATATGCGGGGCAAGGGCTAAGAAAAGCGCTCTGGATTCGGCAGTGGAGAAGTCAAAAAAGAGGAGTTCATTCAATATACTTACACAAAAGCTACGCCATTTGGGTTGTTCTTGTTTTAGGTTGTGGCGGATGACTTCCTGCATAAGGCGGTGGATGCCGATGACACCTTCTCCTTTTTGACTAACTAATGAATATCGGGTAAGGTCGGCTATGGCTTCTTTGTATTTCAAATCGTTGACAACTACATCACGAAGC
>JGI24702J35022_10000385_pt1 | contig 26255 bp, 15 predicted proteins | sample TergutTh196P4_FD_35022 | JGI IMG/M metagenome (IMG submission 35022)
AGCCGGTGTCGTAGTTACAACAAAAATTGCAGATAGTGCGGTAACGAGAGAAAAAATATCTGCAATAAATCCATCAGCAAATCGGCATCTTGCGATAAATAGCGGTAATAGCGGTTTAGTTTGGGTAGATCCTCCTACGGGTTTACCGCCGACCGGAGCGGCCGGAGGGGATTTGACAGGAACTTATCCGAATCCTGCATTGATAACGATTGCAGGTTTGCCGACTGCAGCGCAGGGAGAAAATACTAATAAAACTTTAACTTACGGCGGTACGTTTCAAGTATTGCAAGCAACAGTAGATGATAAAGGAAGAGTAACGGTATTAACTCCGAGAACAATGACAATGCCTACAATTTCTGGAGGAGGACCATCATTGCCATCAGGCGGTTCCAACGGTCAATTTCTTAGGTTTAACAGTTCAGTTTCACAGTCGTCTGCATCTTGGGGTAATTTTGGTAATGGGTTGAGCGTTTATACTACAAGTGTGACGGTGACAAATCCGCTGCCTGTAGCATTTCCGGTGTTTCAGAATAACACTGACAATGGGAAGTTTTTAAAGGCTGTTCTTGTATCTCCACCAAACACCTATTCTTTGATGTGGGACTATGCTTCCGGAGGAACAACATTGCCTAACGGTACTTCAGGATACTATCTTCAAGCTACCGGAGCTACAACTGTGCAGTGGGTTGCTCCTTCAACAGCTGCGGTGAGCGGTTCTTCAAATCTTATAAATTCAGGAGCAGTGTATGCGGGATTGCAAGGCAAACAAAATCAAATCCCTGCAGGTACGGCTGATAACATAGTGGCATATAGCGGTACGGCAGGGATATTGAATACATTAACGAGGGTTACTGCAATAAACTCAGGTTCACCGAGTAATTCAAACATACCAACGGAACAGGCAGTTGTGAGTTATGTAAGTTCTGTTTCCGGAGGGGGATCATCATTGCCGACAAGCGGTTCCAACGGTCAATTTCTTAGTTTTGACAGTATGGCAGCATCATCTGCAGCTTGGAATAGCTTTGGCGACGGGTTGAGCGTTCATGCGTCAAGCGTGACTGTAACAAATCCGCTGCCAACAGCATTTCCGGCATTACAGTCCGGTCAATTTTTAACTAATAACGGTACAAATTTATCTTGGGCTTATGCGCAAGAACTGCTTACTTCATCCTCTGTTATTACAGTCGGGACGATTACTGCAAGTAGCGGGACAATAACTACGTTTAATGCCACAACAATAAATGGTGTTGCTGCCGACCTTGCCGAAATATATCCGTCTTCCGAGATATTGGCGCCGGGCGAGGTTGTTGTTATTTCCGATGCAAGGGACGGTTATATAGAGAAATCTAAAATCGCAAATGACACTAAAGTTGCGGGCGTTATATCGACAAAGCCGGGTATTGTTTTAAATTCCGAAGCTACGGGATACCAGCTTGCTTTGGTCGGTAAAGTTCCGGTCAATGTTACCAATGAAGGCGGAAATATTAAACGCGGAGATTTGCTTACGGCTTCTTCAACTCCCGGATATGCCATGAAAGCTCCCGATAATCCAAAGCCGGGCACAATAATAGGCAAAGCTTTGGAAAATTACACGGGGTCAAGAGGTAAAATCTTGGCATTGGTGAATTTGCAATGAGAAATATTAAATATATTGTACTGTTATTTTTATTTTTGTCTGTTCCGTCATCATTGCTTGCCCAGGAAACGGATAAGAGTTCTTCCATGCTTGCCGTTACAAACGGAAGTTCAATTGACGGCGGCGACGGCGAATATAAAAATTCTATAGTGATAAACGGCGGGATCGCCATTCATGAGAAAAATTTAGATTACAGGCTTGATACGGGACTTCTTTCTTCTATAATGATGTCAAATCCTAATATAGTTTTTAATAATTTTGTTCCAAGTTCAACCGAGACGATAACTGATGTTGAAAGTGTTAATATAGGCGTGACCGTGCACACGGTTTCAGGAAAAATAAGGCAAGTAGGATATAGGGTTTCACAGACTATGCCTACGTCAAAAATAGGTCCGTTCACCATGATTTATACGACTGCCACTGCAGGTTCCGGTACGCTTGATGAAGTAACTGTATCTACTGCTGCCGTGAACCTTTTCAAACAGGGAATAAACTATATACAATGGTTTGCGCAGAATACCGTTGAATATGAGGATGGAGATACTGCGACCTGGGTTGTGCAGATTGGCGAATTAGCCGGATATATAGATATTATGCAGCCTTCTAATATTTCGTCGAGCAAACCGCAAATACAGGCAAAAATTTATTCTCCCAACGGATTTAGCGGATCAAGCGTTACCGTGAAAATGTGTTCGGGAACTTCAACTGCAACTGTTATTAATACTGAGACAGTCGTTGGAAAATTTGTCGATGACAAGAATTTGTATATAGACTTAGATTATAAGTATAGCGGTAATCCTTTGGAAGCCGGACGAGAGTATACGGTTTGGATCATTATTGACGACAGCAGTGGTGAGACCTTGTCATATGCGGCTACTTTCACGGTAATTGCTGAGGCTATATCCGAGCTGTTGCCGTATCCTTCTCCCTATGATCCTAAGAAAGGTCTGCTGAATATCAAGTTTGTAATATCTAATCCGGCTTCGGTGACAATTAATATTTATGACAGGGCGGGAAAATTTGTAAGCAATGTTTTGGATTCGGTGTCAAAACCTTCGGGTGAAAATAAAGTTACATGGAACGCAAAAAGTTATGCCGGAGACAATCTTGCAAACGGCGTATATATTTGCGAAATAATTACGAAAAGCGGCGGCAAAGAAAACAGGCGTTATAAATCATTTGCCATATTAAGGAAATAGAATATGAAAAAAATAATGAAAAAATTGATTCCCCTTTCTCTTGTTTTTTTGCTTACCGCAAATTCTTACGCTGCCGTGGGCGGAGCGGCGTTTCTTAAAAGAGGAGTAGGCGCCAGAGCTTTGGGTATGGGCGGAGCTTTTACGTCTTTAAGCAATGACACAAGCGCGGTTTACTGGAATCCGGCCGGTTTGGGGCAGGTTCAGGATTACAGCGTTACGGTTATGGGTTCTACGGGCGGATCCGATGAATGGCCAGGGCTGGAAGATATGACTCCTTCGCACAATTTTGTCGCGGTATCGGTTCCTATGAGCAAATTTACGGACTCGTTAGGCGCTTCGGTTTTTGCTTTAGGTCTTATCAATTCTACTATGGATAATATTACGCATTCAGACAGCCTGGGAAATGAAATCGGTTCTTTTTCCGATTCCCAGAACGCGGTTTATCTCTCATGGGGTATGCCCGTTTGGGAAAGCAGCACAAATTTATATGTCGGCGTTTCAATAAAATACATTATGGAAAAAATGGACGGCATTGACGGAGGCTCGGCTTCCGGATATGATTTGGACGCCGGCGTGATTTATAATGTTTTTGAGACTTTGAACTTTGGTTTGTTTATCGGTAAAGGCGCTGCGATGAAATGGGACGGCGGCGAGACGGATAATGCCGCTTTGACGTCAAAATTCGGCGTTTCAAATAATTTCAAGCTTATCGATAATCTTGTGCTTTTAGGAAGCGCGGATCTGATACAGAGGCAAAAAGAGCCTTTGTCCGGAAATATAGGTTTTGAACTGGGATACATTAATATTTACGACAGCGACGTTTTCGGATTAAGCGGCTTGTTTTTAAGAGGCGGCGTCGAAAGTATTGCTTTGGAAAACCGTTACGGCGTAAGAGACGAAATAAATAAAAATATAACATATACGGCCGGTTTCGGCATAGATATGACAATATTTGGAAAATATTTGCAGCTTGATTATGCCTTAGGATTGGGCAATCAGTTTGACCGGCAGAGCAAAATTTCTCTAAATCTTTATTTTTAGGGGCAATAAAAATGAAAAAAACAAAAAAAATTCTGTCTTGGTTAACGGCCGCGGCCATAGTTTGTAATGCGTCGTCATTATCTTTTGCAGCCGTAAAAAGAGACGTTAATGATCCCGTATTACGCGAGATCATAAATGAGTTAAGCAAGAAAATGCCTAAATTTATCGATAAGTACGGAGAAACTGTTTTTGTCGAAGACGAGCCGATAACAAGAGGCGCGCTGATTTCGGCAATATACGAATATGACAGAAGAACTAAGCCTTCAAGCGCCGCCGAAGCCGCGGAGCCGGGCGGAGTTTCGCAAATTACAAAGCAGGAATTTGACGCTTTAAAGGCGAAAGTTTCCTCTCTTGAAAAAAGCGGAGCTGCGTCGGCAAAAGCGTCTTCTAAATCGGAAAAATCATCCGTCGGCGACGTGGACATGATTGCTCTTATAACCAACTTAGAGCCTAATATGCCCATGCTTTTGGATAACTCTTTGAACAATTCAAAAGTTTTTAAACAGCTTCAGCAGCAGATTGCCGGCGCAAAACCTTCCGGAAAAGACGTTTCTTATGCTCCATTGAAGGACGTTACCGATATTAACAGCAAGCTGGACATTCTTACAAAAAGAGTAACTACTGCCGAAACGTCCATTGCAAACAGCGCAAAATCTTCTTCCGACAGCGGAGTTTCTTACGCCGGAATAAGTAAAGATATAACTAATATGAATACAAAACTTGAACAACTTTCAAAGAGATTGGCTTCCGCCGAAACAAACATTACATCAGCTTCAAAGACTTCAAAAGCGTCATCCGCATCCGTTTCGCAAAAAGAAATTGATGATTTAAAAAGCAGTCTTACCCAGATACAGCAGAGTTATGTGAAACTTTCTAAAAGAGTTGATGAACTTAATAACGACAGATCGATTGTTACGGCGTCTTCATCGGGAAAATCTTCGTCCGAAGCCGACATGTCTTACATAAACAGCCAGCTTAGCGACATTAAAAAAACAGTCGCGGGTGTGCCTACGTCGGCTGAAATAAAAAATGAAATTAACAGAAGCAAAAATCAGACTCAGGCTGACATAGAAAGAATCGAAAGAAGACTGAACAGCATATCATCGTATTCTGCAAAACCGTCTTCGCCGTCTTCCGAATCTTCGGGCGGCGGAGCGACTATAGCAACGATAAGTTTGGGAATAACGATGATAGCGGCTCTTTTTGTAGCAAGATAATAAAAAAAAGAGTGAAAAGTGAAGATAACGCGGTTTCGCTTCGCGAAACGGTTTAATTAGATTTCGGTTTTGCCGGAATCCAATATCTTCACTCTCCGCTCTTCAATCTTAACTCTGCAGTTAAAAAGGGGAAATAAATGCCAAGGCTGTTTTTAAAAAGAAAAGAAGAAATTCTAGGCGAATACATACTTAGAAGAAAAAAGAGAATTTTTGTCGGAAGCAAAAAAGGCAATGATATACTGATAAAAGATAAAAATATCTCGGAACATCACTGCAGCGTAATTACCGAGGACGGAAATCAATATGTGGTGAAAGACCAGAATACTATTATCGGAACAAAAGTTAACGGCAAAACGATTTCGGAAAAAGATCTTCAGATAGGCGATGAGATAGGTATCGGGCCTTACAGCATAGTGATGTATCCTGATATAGCTCCGAAAAGTCCGGGATCAAAACCTATGTGTTTTCTGCTGGGAATTTACGGGAAATTCGTTGGAAAAAAATTTATAGTAAAAGACAATGAGGATACTTTTATCGGCAGAGAACAGTTTTCTCCGAGAGGAATAGAGAATGATATTGTTCTCTCCGGAGATATGACGGTATCCAAAGGCCATGCGAAAATATCTTACAATAACGGGCAGTATACGATTACGGACGTAGGAAGCACCGGAGGCGTTGCGGTAAACGGAAATAAAGTCGGGCAGTTAAACAGTATGAATATTAATCTCGGAGATGAAATATCCATAGGCAGATCAATATTCAGACTAGTAAACGCTTTTAACGAAGATTATTCCACTCCGTCAAAACAAAAAATATTTTTATTAAAGATACAAAAACCGCTTTCACTGATAATCACGGTTGCGTCCATTGTTATATCCGCGGGTTTAATTTGGTTCGGATGGTCGGGGCTTTCTCTATTGAAGAGCAAGCCGGTTAAATTATCTTTAGAACTTAACAGCGAGTTTAGAAAAGATACTCCTTTAAGAACGCTGGAAGAATACGACATAACTTCAACTCCGGCGGTCGGCGATATTATCGGCGCCGGCAAAAATAATATTGTCATGCTTACTTCCGCGGGTTTTTTGTACGGATGGGACGCGAAGACAGGAAATTCAGTGTGGAAACAGATAGAAATATTTAATTCGGGGCAGACTTCGCCTATGCTGGCGGATGTAAATGACGACGGCGTTCTTGACATTATTACGCTTTCGGATTCGTCAATGCTTTTTGTATATGACGGCCAGACCGGCAATATAATAAGAAGAGAAATTCTAGGAGGCGTTATTTCCGAAATGACTCCTCTTGTAGCCGATCTTACCGGAAACGGTAAAAAAGACGTTGTTGTATGTTCTGAGGACGGCGCCGTACATTTCTTATATAATGTAGGATATGAGTCCGATTATGACAGGTTTACCGAGTTTGTCGAAGGTCCTATATACGCCAGTCCTGTGCTCTATCAGTCAAAAGATTTTACTCCCATGGTAGTAGTCGCCAGTTATTCCGGAAAAGTTTATTTTATTGACGGCAAATCGAGAACAAAGAAGACGGTTGACCTGGTTGAAAAAACCGGAAAAGCGCATTTGATAGCAGGAGCTCCGGCGGTCGGAGATATTACCGGCAACGGAATACCGGATGTCGTGGTGCAGTCAAACGTTCCTCAGTATGTTTCAGCCATAGACGTTTCAAAGTTTGAAGTCATGTGGACGTATTTCGTGGAGCCGACTCCTCCCGCCGGACTTAAGCATAACGCGTCTCCCATAATAGCGGATCTCACGGGAAACGGAACCGGAGACGTTTTTGTCGTTTCAGCTAACGGAAGCGTGCTGGGTCTAAAAGGGAAGACCGGTTATCCTGCCGGCGAATTGTTATGGAAAATGCCTCTTCCGGACGCAAAGAGAATAATTGCTACTCCGGCCGCGTATGATTTTGACAAAGACGGATTAAAAGATTTTGTTATCGCGACGGAAGACGGGAAGATTATGGTTATAAGAAGCAATACAAGACGTAAAGAGTTTGAAATAATGGCGGACATAAGAGCGAGCAATACGCCGATCACATCTTCTCCGGTTCTGGGGGATTTGTTCGGCTCCGGCAAAATCAATATTCTTTTTGCCAATTCTATGGATTCTCTTCAGGTAATCAATACTAATGCGAAAATTATGAAAAATACCGTAGTATGGCCGATGTTTTTAGGAAGCGCGGATCACAGAGGCTTTCCGGGGCTTGGCGAGTTTAAATCAAAGTACAGAAATCAATTTATCGCAGGGTTGATTATTTTGATATTGTTTATGGTTTTGAAAACGAGATCTATACTGGCAAGAAATGCTAAAAGGGCTAAGGTTGAGTTTCTATGAAAATGCTGCATTACGGAAAAACAAATACCGGAATAGTCAGAAAAGAAAATCAGGACGCGTTTGGGATTGACGCCGTCAAAGACTTTTTTGTAGTTTGCGACGGGATGGGAGGCGGAGCCGCAGGCGATTTTGCCAGCAAATGCGCGGTTGATGTTATTTTAAAAACTTTTGAAAGTCTTGATTCGGCGGATATTCAGTCTGTTGTCGGAAAAAGGTTTGATAATCTGGACACGGAGCTTATGCGTCCGGCCGCGTCAATAATGCTTGCTAACAGAATGCTGAACAATCTTACCGTTAAATATTCTAAATTGACGGGTATGGGTACAACCGCCGTTGCCGCTAAGTTTGATACTGAAACGGGTCTTCTGCACATGTATCATACTGGCGACAGCAGGATTTATAGAATAAGGGGCGGCATTATTGAGCTTCTTACAAAAGATCATTCTAAAGTTAATGAACTCATAGACGAAGGCAAAATGCGTGAAGACGAAGTAAAGACGGCAGAGCTTCAAAGCATGATAACCAGAGCATTAGGCACAAGTCCGACGGTGAAGGTTGATTACAGAGCCGTAATTGTAAAACCCGGCGACCATTACATAATGTGCAGCGACGGACTTAACAGTGAAATTGACGATTCCGTAATAAAAGGCATTGTGGATATTCACAGAGGCAATCTTAATGCCATAGCCAATGAATTGATTATGGCGGCCAATAATGCCGGCGGCAGAGATAATACTACCGTAATAGCATTAAAGGTTGAAGACGACCAGATTCCTTTTACAGTTCCGGATTATTATGTGCAAAGCGTGATAACCGTAGCGGATGAAGACCCTTCATTGTCGTTAGCGGAAGATAAAATTCTTTCAAAGCTCTGTAAAATATTTGAAATAAACGTTCCGAAAGCCGCAAAAGAAGTAAACTATTTTACAAACCCTTTGGTTATTGCCTGTATCGCTGTGGCGCTTGTCGTAAGCGCAACAGTGCTTTATTCTAAGCTGAATAAAAAGCATGAAAAAGAGTTTCATGAACTTACCGGAAACGTATCAGGCCTCTATTTAGATATACGTACTCCGAGCGATGAAAGGACCAATCTTATACTTTCCACTGAAGATAAGATTACGCGTCTTGAAATTTTAAAAGAAACCGTAAACGACAAAGACGCGTATACAGTTGCATTGCCCAATGTGGAAGTTTTAGTTGAAGAAAAAACAGGGTCTAATAAATTTGTCGGCCTTTCTTTCAATAATCCTTTAGAGATAAAACTGCCGAAGGGCGATTATAAAATGACTCTTACTTATCCGGGTTACAAAATTTTGACCGACAATTACTATTTGGCGGCTTCAATAGATATATCTTTAGAACTTTCCGGTTCTCTCGGACAAAAAGCCGTGATCATGCTTCCGGAAAAGGCGGGGGAGTAAACGTGGCTAAAAATAAAAAAATCTTGATTGTTGACGATGATTCTTCATTTGTAGAGTCTGCCGAAGCGATATTGAAAATAAAAAAATTTGACGTTATAAAAGCTTTTAACGCCGAAACCGGCGTCGAGGCTTTAGTCGTTGAATATCCGGATATAGTTTTACTGGACGTGAATTTGCCCGATAAAAACGGTTTTGAAGTATTAAAAACAATTAAAAACAGCAAAAATTTTTCAACATTGCCCGTCATTTTAATAACAGGCGATATGACCGTTCACGTAGACAAGGGATTTGCGGAAGGGGCTGACGACGTTATTTTTAAGCCTATAGACATTGACAAGCTTTCTCTAAATATAAACAGGTTGTTGAAATGAGAAAAAAACATATCGCGCGGGTTGTGTCGGTTTCCATATTGTTTATTTCAGCATCCTTTTTTGCGCCCGGTAAAATTTTGTCCCAGGGTTTTGTTTTAAATTACGACCCTAACTCCGAAGCCATGGGAAACAGCATCGCTTCAATGTCTAAAACTCCTATTTCGTTTATAAACAGTCCTTCTTCAAATTTCAGCGTTTTATCCGGCAGGCTGGATTTTGCAGGCACTACGGCTTTTGAAGATATTTACGGCGCCGTAGGCGCTTACATGCTGCCTACGCAATACGGAAATTTTACCGCGGCTTTTGCTTATAGCAATTTGGGAAGCGCAGATTGGAATGTTTTTGATTTTTATTTAAATTACGTATACCCGCTTTCTACGGATATACCCGTATACAGAGATAAAGGCGGGCTTGGCGCGACAATAAAAGGTTATCAGTTTAAATTGGAAGACGAATCGAAAATGTCTTTTGCTTTTGATTTCGGCGCCCACTATAGTCTTGACATGATTTTCGACGGTCTTTGGGGATTTGCGGCATTAAAAAATCTTGGCAGCGATATTGAGTTTGACAGCCATGGAAAGTTTGAAATGCCGGGAAGTTTTAATTTTGCTTTAAGATATGACCTGCCTTTTGGCACAAAACCGGCATTTACCGGAGATTTTATGAAGTTTTTCTCCGAAGGCACCGGTTATTCTTTTGGTTTTGAAATAACTCCCGTTTATCCGGCTACCGTGAAAATAGGCTGGAGAGATTACGGCGATAATGTTAACTGGGGGCCTACCGCCGGATTATTCCTCAATTTTGATTCGTTCAATATAGGGTATTCTTTCGCGGCGATGTACGAAGATATAAAGCCGAAGCATACCGTTAATTTCGGTTTTATGTTTGGAAAAATCAGTGACGCAAATAAAGCGTATGATTATTACCTTGGGTATAATTATAATATGGCAAGAGAAGCGTATAACAGAAAAGATTATATATCCGCGAGGCAGCAGCTTGAGGATATTCTCGCGATATATCCCGAACATCAGCCTTCAAAAGAACTTTTAAAACAGCTCGTCTACGATTTGGATATGTATGACAGAAATCTGGAAGTACAGCTTAGCAGATGGCTCAGAAGAGCGGATCTGGCATTGCATCGGCATAATTTGGTAAAAGCGAAAAATTATTATTACAGGGTTTTAGGCGTTGATCCTGAAAACTCCGCTGCAGAAGACGGGATTGCTCAGGTTAACGAGAGATTAAAGCATGTTGAAATACAGGAAAACAGAAAGAAATACGAAAAAGAAATAATTGCCTTGTGGGCTGAAGGCATGGATTTCTATAATAACGGACAGTTTATATTTGCTAAAGAAAAATTTAACAGAATTTTGGAGTTAGATCCTGAAAATGCCGGCGCTTTGAAATATCTCGGGATTATTCAAACGCAGATTTCAAAAGTTACGGATTTGCAGGCTGATAAAATGTTTACGCAGGGCATGGAGTATTACAATATGGCGGATTATGACAGAGCCGCGAGATATTTTAACGCCGTTTACGCGTCTGACCCTAAACGTACCGACGCGAAAGAGTATTATGAACTTTCCAGAAAAGCTTTGAATATGTCCGTAACGGAAATAGCGTCAGGCAGTATGATGTCAAAAGAAGGAGAGATCAAAAGCAGGCTTGCGGATAAAGACGACTCTTCATTGTCGTCAAGCCAAAAAGTCCAGAAAGAAATGGAGATGTATTTTAACAAGTCTGTTGATTTGTTCAATAAAGGACAATATGAAGAAGCTTTAAAATCTTTTGTGGCTCTCAGGGAAAACGCTTTAAGAAATAACTATTATGATTTGAACCCGCAAATAAGGGAATATACGACGAAATCCAGAAACGCGATCGCCGAAAATTATTTCAAAGAAGCTCTTGCTCTCGTGAAAATAGATAACAATGAAGAAGCGTTGGAAAAAATCAAAAAGTCTCTTGAATATAATAAAGATTATAATCCTGCAGTAAGAGAACACGAAAGGCTTACCTCGGAGCTCTCCCAAAAGTATTATGATATGGGGATAAAAGCTTATGCGTCGGGACAGAAACCAAAAGCTAAAGGTTATCTTGAAAAATCTTTAGAGTATGACCCGAAGAAAATTGAAAGCAAAAAAGCTTTGGAAAGAATAAAAGCCTTGGGAGACTGAAAAATCAATAGGGTTTCTCTAATAACCCTGCCTACGTCGGTCATTTCCGTGAAAACGGGAATCCATGTTTGTTGTTGTCGTCGATAAAAAAGCAACGCGGATTTCCGATAACAAATTTAAGGAATGACAAACAGGGTTTTTAGAGACACCCAATTACGAATAATCGGCGCAATTGTTTTGTTTGTTTTTTTCGTTAATTTGCAACTGTTTGTAAATGGGAGATGTTAAATGCCGGAATTTAGAAGAGATCCCGTCATAGGGCGCTGGATTATAATAGACCCTTCAAGAAATTTTAAAAAAATCATGCATTCCCAGGAAGATGAGTATCCGAAAGATAAATCTAAATGTCCTTTTTGCCCCGGAAACGAAAGCATGACAAGACCTGAAATTCTTGCTTATTCCGACAATCCCCACAGACATCCGAATTCTGCAGGCTGGACTTTGAGGGTAATACCCAACAATAAGCCTTTGCTGGAAATTGAGGGCACTTTAAAAAGGCGCGGCGAAGGCATGTATGATAAAATGGACGGCGTCGGCGCGCATGAAATAATAATTGAAACTACAAATCATTATCAAACCATCGCAGACAGAAATGAAAAGCAATATGAGAATATTATTACTTCCATAATAGAAAGAATGAAAGATTTAAGAAGAGATTCCAGGCTTGAATATATTCTTTCTTTTAAAAATTACGGGATTTCCGCTAATGCCGTGTTTGAGCATCATCATTCGCAGCTTATCGCAATGCCGATAGTGCCGAAACGCGTAAGGGAAGAAATAACCGGAGCTGAAAATTATTATAAATACAGGGAAAGATGCGTTTTTTGCGATATTATCGCGCAGGAAATGTCTGCGGAAGCGAGAATAGTTCAAGAGAACGAAGATTTTATCGCTTTGTGCCCGTATGCTTCAAGGTATCCGTTTGAAACGTGGATTCTTCCTAAAAATCATCAGACGGATTTTGATTCTTTATCGTATAAAGATATAAAAAATTTATCAAAAATTTCAAGAAGCATTTTCGCTAAGCTTTACAATGTTCTGGACGATCCGTCGTACAGCGTCCTTATACATACTTCTCCGCTGAAAGAAAAAAATATGCCGTATTATCACTGGCATATAGAGATAATTCCGAAACTTACAAAAACATCCGGATTTGAGTGGGGAACCGGGCTTTATGCAAATCCCGTGCTGCCGGAAGAAGCCGCAAAATATTTAAGAGAGAGCGAATGAACATCTTATGAATATTTTAATGGTTGCGTCGGAATGCGTTCCTTTTGTGAAAGTCGGCGGTTTGGCTGACGTGGTCGGCACTCTTCCGAAATATTTAAAACGCCTTGGACATGACGTGCGCATAATACTTCCGAAATACCGCAGTATTGACGGAAAAAAGTATGATCTTCAGCCTCTTCCTTACATTTTGAAAGTCAGCGTCGGCAAAGATATTGAAAAATTCAGAATCAAACGCGGCGTAACCGAAGACGGAATCAACGTATACTTTATTGAAAATATGCGTTATTTTAACCGTCCGGGAATTTACGGCGACGGCAATTCCGACTACGGCGACAACAGGGAAAGGTACATATTTTTTTGCAAAGCGGCCATTGAAGCGGCGAAAGCGCTCATGTTTCGTCCCGACATTATCCACTGTCACGATTGGCAAACGGGACTTATCCCCGCGTATTTGAAAACAAATCTTAAAAATGACGGATTTTTCTGGAATACTTCAAGTATTTTCACCGTTCACAATATCGCTTATCAGGGTCAGTTCGGCGCGGATACGGTGGCTGCCGCAGGTTTTTCATGGGAAGATTTTACGACTGATAAACTTGAATTCCACAATAATGTAAATTTTATGAAATGCGGCATAGGCATGTCCGACGCGGTTTCTACGGTAAGCCCGACATACGCGCTGGAAATAAAAGAGTTTAACGGCATGGGGATGGAAATAGTTTTAAATTCGCGCACGGACCGGATTTACGGAATATTAAACGGAATAGATTACGATTACTGGAATCCGAAAACGGATAGCTGCATTCCGGCTAATTATTCGAAAGACAATCTTGCCGGTAAAAAAATATGTAAAGCCGAGCTTCAGAAAATGTGCGGTTTTGACGAGGATGAAGACGCTTATTTACTGGGATGCGTGTCAAGGCTGGATAATCAGAAAGGTTTTGACATTATCATCGACGCTTTATACGGCCTTCGCGATAAAAAAATGCAGTTTGTGATTTTGGGTTCCGGAGACCAGTTTATAAAATTGCAGATTCAGCAAGCCGTATCGAAAATGCCGAAAACGGTCGCTGCTTTTTTTGAGTACAATGAACCTTTGGCTCATAAAATATACGGCGGGTGCGACGCGTATATGATGCCTTCGCGTTTTGAGCCGTGCGGCCTGAGCCAGATAATAGCTTTAGCGTACGGGACGATCCCAATAGTTAACCGTACCGGCGGTCTTTCCGACACGATAACGTACTACAATCATTTCACTAAAGAAGGCAACGGTTTTATGTTTAATATAACTTACGGCGAAAATTTTGTGCAGACTATACTGAAATCCGAAAAAATATTCAGAGATAAAAAAAATTGGGATGCTTTGACGCAAAACGCGATGAACTGCGTATTTTCATGGGATAAAAGCGTTGAAGCATATCATAAGATGTACGAAGACGCCGCCAATAAAAAAAGACACGAATTGTTGTTTAGAGTATAAATATAGAATAAATTACGAATCGGGTGTCTCTAAAAACCCTGTCTACGCCATGTCATTCCCGTGAAAACGGGAATCCGTGTTTACCATTGTCGTCGATAAAAAGCAACGCGGATTCCCGATAGAGACGCTCGGGAATGACAAACAGGGGTTTTTATAGGCGCCCAATTATGAATCAAATATTCAGCGGTATGCCTTTTTGCCGTTTATTCGTGATTCGTAATCGGGACGAAGGAACTTTGTTCCGCAGTCCCCGTAATTCGTAATTATTTTTTACGGGGTTTTATGAAAACGGCTTCAAACGTTCTTAAATTTGTTTCAATCGCGGTCGTTTCCGGTTTCTGCGTTTTAGCCGCAGACCATTACTGTCAAATAGAAAAACATACGCAGGACTTGTTTTCAAAACTCAGCTTAACGGTGTTTATAGATAAAAGCTGCCCCGACGACGCGCAGGTTTGCGACGAAATTGAAGCGCTGGGTTTTGTTACTGTCGACGAATATGTGAGCTCCGAAGACGCGTACGGCAGAGCCGTGGAGAAAAATCCTTTTCTCAGGGATATTTCGGTTCCGGGCGACAGGGAAATGTTTCAATCGTATTTAAAAATTTCTCCTTCGTCATCGCCTGCGGAGGATTTTCTTTCCGCCGCAAAAGATGCCGTCGCGGCCGTGGACAATGTTGCTGAAACGGTGTTTAATCCGGATAATTTTAAAGAGTACGCGCGCGCTAAAAACCTTTTGACGTTTTATCAAAATCTTCTGATTGCTTTCGCGGCGGTTATGGCAATTTTTCTTATAGTCCGGAGCGTTCTTTTTATTTTGGAAAGCGAAGAGAACACGAGAAAATTTATAACCGGTTCAATTGCCTGTCTGGTCGCTTCGTCGATAGGATTTGTCGGCGCGTGGAGCGCGTGCCTTTTTGCGCAGCATCCTTTGATCATAGACGAAATAGCAGCATTTTACATAATACCTATCACGGCAGCTTTCGGAATCATATTTAAAGATTAAACAATGGAAAAGAAAAAAATTATTACGGCATCTGCGGCGGCGTTGATTTTGTTGTGTCTGCCGGCTTTTGCTCAAAATCAGAATAAAGACATAAAGCAGCAGTCAAAAGAGCTTTCTGACGTGAAAAAAACCATAAAGCAGAAGCAGCTTGAAAAAGACAGGCTGGCATTGCGCGAAAAAACATTTAAGCGCGAATTAAGCTGGCTGAACTCTGAAATAGCAAAAACTGAAAAGAAGCTTGCCGGGCTTTCGCTGGATATTAAGAATGCCGAGAAAAATCTTGCTTTGGCGTCGTCAAAATACAATAAAGCGTATGAAAAGCAGACAGACTGGAATAACGCGATGCTTGACGAGATGTATCATTACAACATGATGACTTTTTTAGTTCCTTACGAGGATGATCCTACAGAATATAAAATAAGGCAGGCTGCGCTCCGGTATAAGAAAGACAATTTTGATAAAGAGGCCAGGGCAGCGGACTCTTCTTCGGAAGAAATAAAAAAATGGGAAAGCGCGAAGAAAAAACTGCTTGCTTTGCGCGCGGAAGAAAACGCGACGGCAAATGAAAGAAAGAATCTTATAAAAGAAAAGAACAATCTTTTAAAATCGACCGTAAACAGCAGAGCTGCCGCTGAAAAAGAAATAAAATCTCTTAATGAAAGCGCCAAAGCTTTACAATCTCTTATAGATAAACTGACGGCTGAAGCGCAAAAGAAAAAACGGGAAGAATCCGNTGCGCGCGCTCCGGCGGCGCCTGCGGCGCAGCATAAAAAATTGCTGCCGTGGCCGGTAGAAGGCAAGGTCGCAGTAAAATTCGGAAAAAGCAAACATCCGGAATTTTCAGACACATATATTATAAGTAACGGCATTAAAATAGACGCGCCGGATTTTGCTCAGGTGAAAAGCGTAGATGCCGGCACCGTAATTTTTGCGGGGGAGTTCCGCTCTTACGGAAAAGTTGTTATAATAGAGCATAAAGATTCTTACTTTACGGTTTACGGTCATCTTGACCAAATACTCGTAAAAGAAAACCATAAGGTTTCAAGAGGAACCGTTCTGGCAAAACTCGGAAAAGGCGAAGACAGCATACTTTATTTTGAAGTAAGGCATGACAATAACCCCGACAATCCTTTGCTTTGGCTGGAAAAAAAGTAGAAAAGGCAATCAGGTTTCTCTAAAAACCTGTATTTTCAGTGTCGTCATTGCGGCCTCCGAGCCGCAATCTCGTCGGGAACCATAGATTGCGGGTCAAACCCGCAATGACAAAAGCGGGGTTTTTAGAGATCCCCAATTACGAATAATCGGCGCCGGTATTTTTTGCCTTTGATTCGTGATTATTTTTTAAGTGTATTGGAGAAACAAAATGAAAGCAATTAAGAAAGTTATTTTTACGGCGGTTTTGACGGTATTTTTTGCTTGCGTGAACGTTTTTGCCGCTGGGGACGAAACGTATGATAAGTTAAAACTTATGGTTGACGTGATGGAGATAATAAACGCGAATTATGTTACGGAAACCAATCCTAAAGATTTGGCAGTTGGCGCGATAAACGGCGTTGTAAGGACTTTGGATCCTTTTTCGCAGTATATGGAAGAAAAAGATTATAAAGATATGAAAAATGAGACGGAAGGCGCTTACAGCGGAATAGGTTTGCGCATAATGGTAAAAAACAGTTTTATTACGGTCGTTTCTCCGCTTCCAGGAACGCCGGCTTATAAAGCGGGAGTGCTTCCCGAAGACCGTATAATTAAAATTGACGGCAAATCCGCGGTAAATATGTCCAGCGACGAAGCCGTTAACCTGATGCGGGGAAAATCCGGAACGAAAGTTAAAATCACGGTGTCAAGAGACAATGTCAAAGAAGATCTGGAGTTTACTCTTACCAGAGAAAAAATAAAAATAGAAACCGTAAGATTTACGATGCTTGAAGATAATACGGCTTATATAAGATTATCGGAATTCAACGCGCAAAGCGCTTCCGACATACAAAAAGCTTTGGCTGATTTCTCAAAACAGGGAATGAAAGCTTTGATACTTGATTTGAGAAACAATCCCGGCGGCCTTCTTGATTCGGCGATAGATATCAGCGGTTTGTTTTTAAAAGACAAAACGGTTCTTTTGACGACAAAAGGCAGAGACGAAGATATGAAGAAAGAGTATTACTCAAAGGGGAACGGAGCTTATACCGACGTTCCTTTTATAATACTTGTTAACAGAGGTTCTGCTTCGGCTTCGGAAATAGTTTCAGGAGCGATGCAGGATTTGAAAAGGGCTTTGATAATAGGAGCAAATACTTTCGGCAAAGGCAGCGTTCAGACTGTTATTCCGCTTTCCGACGGAAGCGCGTTAAGGCTTACAATAGCGAAATATTACCTCCCTTCCGGACGTCCGATAGTTCATTTTGAAGATAAAAACGCTAAAAACGGCATAACGCCGGACATTGAACTGCCGGTTAAGCCTGAAGACGAAGTTAAACTTTATGCGCAGTCCGAGCTGATATTTTCAAAAGATAAAGCGCCTAAATCGAAAGTGGAAGATAAAGACAAAATAGAAGACATTGTGTTTAATAAAGCGCTTGAAATAATAAAAGAAAACAGAGTTCAAGACCTTATTTCAAATCCGAAACTTCTTGCGGAGGAAAATGAAAAAACGGCGGCGGAAATTACGAATGACGAATGACAAATTACGAATTAAAGCGTTTTCGCAGCGCGGAAATTCGGTTTTGCCGAAACGCATATATTTGTAATTTGCAGTCGCTGTTAAGATGAGGTAAAAATTGGCGAATCGGGAAAAAAAGAAAGAAAATGTTTTAATCAAAGTTTACATATTTGTTTTATTCCTGTGCGGAATAGGGCTTTGGTTTGCCGTGAGCAATACGGGAACTCATAAACAGAAAATTACGGTTGACGTCGAACTTGAACAAAAGCTTGTGGACACATTGGCCGCTAACGGCGTTAAACAGACCGATATCATTTCCCAATATAACAGAGAAAGAGAAACAACGTCAAAAATGTGGAACGAGTCTTACAAAAAAATACGGCTTCATGGAAATAAGCGTTCCGAAAACTTTGAAAACTCTTTCAGGGATATCGCCCGTTCAATGAAGCTCGGTTTGAGCAAAACCGATAATGTCGACGGCACTGTCACGTACAAATTTTATTCTTCAAAAATAAATTATTCCAATGTAACTTTTGTTAATCCTAAAAGAACCGTCACGCCTGCAGCGGTATCTTCTTCAAAAGCCGTTTCCGAAAGTTCAAAAAAACAGGATGATCCGTCCGCACAGCCGCCGGCGCCAAAACCCGCGGTTTCAGCGGCATCTTCAAAGGCTGCGTCTTCCGCGGGCGCTAAAAGCGCTAACAATAATAATAAGTCTAAACCAAAGGCAAAGAAGTGAACATACTTGCCATAGAAACTTCATGCGATGAAACATCCGCTTCCGTTGCGGCAAACGGTACAAAAGTAAAATCCGTAGTTATATCTTCACAAGCAGACATACACGCCAAATTTTTCGGCGTTGTGCCGGAACTTGCAAGCCGTGCGCATATCGCAAACATTAATCCCGTAATTTTTGAGGCTATGCAAAGAGCCGGCGTTTCATTTGAAGATTTTGAGAAGAAAATAGACGCTATAGCTTTTACTTCGGGACCCGGTCTTGCAGGAGCATTGCTTGTCGGAGCTATAGCCGCTAAATCTTTGGCGTCGGTTTATAATAAGCCTTTAATACCGGTAAATCATCTGGAAGGCCATTTGTATTCGGCTTTTTTGGAACATAAAGGGGTGAAGCCCCCGTTTTTAAGCGTGATAGTTTCAGGCGGACATACGGAACTTATAATTGTCAAAGATTTTGGAAAATATAAATTTCTCGGCGGCACAAGAGATGATGCGGCCGGCGAAGCTTTTGATAAAGCCGCGAAAATGCTCGGGCTTTCTTATCCGGGCGGGCCGGTTATAGACAAAAGAGCCGATAGCGGAAACCCTAAAGCCGTGAATTTTACAAGGCCGTATTTAAAAGGCACATGGGATTTTTCTTTTTCCGGGATAAAAACCGCTCTTTTAAACTATTTAAAAGCAAATCCTGTAAAAAATGAAAAACATTTGAACGATATATGCGCGTCTTTCAGGCAGGCTGTGGCGGAAACTTTATGCTTTAAAGCTTTTGAGGCTGCCAAAGAGTTTAATTTAAAGCAAATTTCTTTGGGAGGAGGCGTATGCGCCAATTCCCTTATAAGAAAGATGTTTTTGTCGGAAGGAAGAAAAAATAAAATAAAAGTTTTTATTCCGTCGATACTTTACTGCACGGACAATGCCGCAATGATAGGCTGCGCGGCATACCTTAAGCAGCTGGGATGCGGCTTAAAATATACTGCCGAACAGCTGAAGCCGAAGCCGTCTCTTCAACTGGAAAACTGGATATAACGGCAGATAATAGATAAAAAATCATTAATGCTGTTTAGCCGTTGTCGTATCTATTCTCTATTCTCTTTTATCTATTATTTGATAAGGAAGCTTGTGTCTAAAATTCGAAAACTTAAAGTCGGAAACATTGAATTAAATAATAATCTTCTCCTTGCTCCTATGGCGGGGATAAGCGATTTGCCCATGAGACTGCTTTCAAAAGAAGGCGGAGCCGGGCTCGTTTATACGGAAATGGTTTCCGCGAAAGCTTTAGTTTACGGCGATGAAAAGACAAAAAAACTGTTTATGATACATAAAGACGAAAGACCTGTTGCCGTGCAGATTTTCGGCGCAGATGCCTACTCAATGGGCGAGGCTGCGAAAATTATAAGTGGCAGCGGCGCCGATATTATCGATATAAATCTCGGCTGCCCCGTGCGAAAAATAGCTAAAGCCGGAGCAGGGGCAAAACTGCTTGCCAATGAAGCCCTTACGGCCGATATTATGGAAACGGTCGTAAAAAATGCGGATATTCCCGTGACCGTTAAAATAAGAATAGGACTTTTGCCCGGGCAGAACATTGCTCCGGAAATCATTAAAATTGCAGGCGAGACCGGAATAAAGATGGCTGCCGTTCACGCGCGTCCCGCATCTCAGGGGCATTCCGGAGAGCCGGACATTGAAGCTTTTGCAGCCGCTTGCGCAGACGCAAAAATTCCGGTTATCGCCAACGGCGGGATCATTGATGAAAATTCCGCGGAAAAATTTTTAAATGTGCAAAACTGTTCGGGACTTATGATAGGCAGGGGCGCAATCGGCAATTATTCGATATTTAAAAGATTGGAAAGCTATTTTAACAAAGGCATTGCGCTTGAGGCTCCGTCACGGCATGAAAAAATAGAATGGCTGAAAAAACACGCCTTTCTTTCGGTGCGCCATTACGGAGAGAAAAAAGGATATGTTTTGCTTAGAAAAGTTTTCCATTATTATGTAAAAGATATGGCTAATGCCGCAAAAGCAAGGGATATGTTTAATAAAATTGCCAAAACGGAAGATTTTGAAAAAGTGCTTAAATGCGTTTATGATAATGTCTAAGTATGCGCCGATACCCCCTGACCGGACACAGGGCAAAAATATATGTTTGAAAGAAAGCCGCTTTTTTTATATAGTATCTTAGAAGTAAACGCGTTTTACAAAATGCCGTCAGCCGTGCTATGTTTTTTATAGCGGCAGTTTTATTTTTTTTTTTTTTGAATACGGGATGAGATGAAAAAAATAATTATTTCGCTAATTCTTATTGTTTTCTTTTGTTCAATTTCTGCGGCGCAGACAACTGTTGCTGTGTCAAGCGGTCCCGGGTTTGACGCGGCAATTGTCAGTACTAATACCGCTGTTATTAATATAACGGTTCCTTCAATTACTTTAATATCGGATTTGGCGATAAATGGCAGAATATTGACGATAAACGGGGTTTCTTCGGGGAGTTTTGTAAATTTAAATAATAACCGGCTTCTTGCCGTTTCCGGTACGAATTTAACTTTATCCAATCTTATTATAGCAGGGAGCGCCTCGTATGCGTATTCCGGATACGGAGCGGGATTGTATGCTACAGGCTCTGCCGTATCGTTTAATAATGTTACTTTTCAAAATAACCGCGCCGGCACGATCAATCAAATACACGGCGGCGGTTTTTTTGTTGAAAGTCCCGGCGCAAGCGATATGGTAACCTCTTCCGGATATTTAAATTTCCTGTCGAACTACGCGGCTTTTTACGGCGGCGGTTTTTACGCGGGACAAAACTCAACTTTTAATCTGAACGGAACCGTTAACATCTCGTCAAATTCCGCTTATGCCGGTGGCGGTTTCTACGCGTACAGAACAAGAATGACTTTTGGAGGACATGCTGATTTTATCGCTAACGGCAATACGTCGGGCTATGCGCTTGCCGGCGCAAGTACCGGCGGAGCCGGTTTTTATGCCGATAGATCCACTATAACTTTTACCGCTACGGCAAATTTTACCGGTAATACCGCCAACAGAGGCTCCGGCGGCGGTTTTTATGCCGCTTCTTCAAGTATAACTTTCAGCAGCGCGGTTTTTCATACGAATGTGTCTTCCGGATCCGGCGGCGGTTTTTATCTTTCAAACAGCCGGCTGGCATTTACCGGCGGCAGTGTAAACATTACGTCAAATACGGCGTGGTCAGGCGGCGGTTTTTACGCAAGCTCTTCAATAGTATCTTTTAATTCGCAAGCGGCAATATCAAACAATACGGCGATTTCCGGCGGAGCGGTATACAATACCGATAATTCAATAATGACGTTTAGAAACGGCGATATAATGCTCATTGGAAATAGCGCAAATTTTTACGGCGGAGCGGTATGGAACGCTAATAGCCGGATAAATTTTGAAATGTCTACGGTAACATTTAGCGGCAATACTGCAATATATGGCGGAGCGGTATACAATATTAATAATTCAACCATAACATTCACTGCGGCAGCCGTAACTTTCAGCGGTAATATGGCAGATGAAGGAGGAGCGATATATAATAGTTTCGCGGATCTTAGTTTTACAAACAGTTTTGTAAGGTTTGAAAATAATGTATCAACACTACCGTCGGGCGGCAGCGGAGCGTTATGTAATTACTACGGGAATATCAGTTTTGCCGACAGCAATGTAATATTTAGCGGCAATACTGCGGATCTCGGAGGAGGCGGAGCGATAATCAATGTTTCTGGAACGGCCTCATTTTTGAGAAACGCCGTAACATTTAACGGCAATACGGCGGCTTCCGGCGGAGCGATAATAAACGGATTATCTTCAACAATGACATTTACAAACAACAATGCGACATTTAGCGGAAATACGGCATCGGCCGGCGGCGCGGTATACAATGCTTATTCCGGAACAATCTCATTTTTTGGAAGCACTGTAACATTTAGCAGCAATACGGCAAATTACGGTTATGGCGGCGCAATAGCCAATGAAGAGGATTCAATAATATCATTTACAAGTTCAAGCGTATCTTTTAAAGACAATAGCGCCATAGGCAGCGCAGGTCTCTCTTACGGCGGCGCTATATATAATTCTACGGCAACAATTTCATTTACGGGAAGCGCTGTAATTTTCAGCAGCAATAATGCTACGAATTACGGCGGCGCGATAACCAACATAAATAATTCAACGCTGACATTTAGAAACGGCGATATAATGTTCATCGGAAACAGCGCAAATTATTACGGCGGAGCGATATGCAATGTGGATAGTCAGATAAATTTTGATACTGCTTTTGGAAGTACGGTAATATTTAGTAATAATTATGCCGCTTCCGGCAGGGATATATACAATACCGGCATAATAAATATAACAGGAGCGGGCAATATAATATTCGGCGGGGGGATAGAAGGCTCGGGAACGATAAATAAATCAGGAACCGGAAAAGCGCATTTTGAAGCGGGTTCGAAAACGGATTTTGCGGGACAATTCAATGTAACCGGCGGAAACGTGCATTTTTCTACGTCTGCCAAAATAAGTATTATGAATATAGAATCTGCCGGAACGCTTACTTTAGACGCGGATTTTATAGGTTCGCTTACAAGCGTTTTGTGTTTTAACGGCATTACAATAAATACGGCGGACAGTAAACTGTATATTAATAATATATCGACGGCAATGGTGAACGGGACAGTAAACAGGGCAATATTTTACGCAAATACCGTAAACGGAACATTCGGCGATAATAATTTATATGATGCGGTAACCGGAAGCACCGCAAGTTATACGTTTGTATGGCAGCCGGGAAGTTATAATATAAACGGGACGGTTTATAGTCATATGGGGCTTTTGACATATGACAATATGGGGCCATGGAATACTTTTGCAGCTGCGTACAAAGCGGTGACATCGGGAAATACGATAGACTTAATGAAAGATATAACTGCGGCTGCGGATGATGAAGACGCTTTCGGCCTGCCGGAAGACGACAATATTATTATAAACGGAAACGGATATACGCTTGATTCCGCGGGAAAAGACGGACTTGGTTTTGTTTTTAACGGTTCATCTGCAATATTCAAAGATATAAGTTTTACGAATTTTACAAAAGTATTCGGAAGCGGCGGAGCGATTTTAGCAAATAATTCTGCGATAAGTTTAGAAAATACGATATTATTTAGTAATAATACGGCAAATTACGGCGGAGCATTGTATATAAACAGATCGACGGCGTCTTTTTCAGGCGATTTCACGAAGTTTACCGGCAATAAAGCTGCTAACAGCGGCGGAGCTATATATGTTTACGGCGGTTTTGCGGAGTTTAATAATGCTTCATTTGCGGATAATTCGGCCGGAGGGAAAGGCGGGGCCGTATATGTGGAAAGTTTGAGCAATGTGATTTCAGTCGTTCATTTTTACAGTAATAACTCAAATGGCACGGTATTTGAAAATAATACAGCCGCAAATGCAGACAGCGGTAACGGTCTGTATGCCGGAAGCAACAGCGAAATTCATTTTATTACCGATTACAACGCTTCTGTAGAAATGCGGGATTCAATAGCGGGCAGCGCTGATAATGCAAAGATATTTATTGAAGGAGAGGGAGATTTTAATTTGTATGCGGATTCTTTAAATAATCATGCGGATATTTATTTGTCATCGGGCGGGGATTTTAATTTTAATAATGGCGCAAGTTTAAGCGCCGGAGTATTTGAATACGGCACGGGTACGACTGTAAATATGAATGACGGACTGCAGAATAAACTCTATGTTAAAGATCTTAAAGCCGACGGAACATTGAAAATGGACTTGATCAGCGGCGACGCAGGCGATAAAATATATGTTGACGGTACGGCAAGTTTGGGCAGTTCGCCGGAACTTATCACAAATATATCGGCTGCAAATTTCAGAAAACAAATATTTACATTAATTAATTATTCCGATTTAGAAGGAATTTTTAGCGCTTATGATATTATTAATATTTCAAGCGGGGTATATGTTTCCAGCTACAGCCTGCAATATGACTATCTGCTCGAGGATAAAAAGTGGATAGTTCTCATGATTTACGGAGATAATTTGCAAACCTATCTCTCTAAACTTGAAGGAATTACGTTCAACCAAAAACAGACAGCCGGAGTATACGACGCTCTTTCGGCGTATTCATCCGGAGATTTAGATTATATAATAGCCAAAATAGAGGGCTTGGACGAAGCAGCGCAGCGCATGGCGCTTTCACAGGCAGCGGGATATTTTTTAGCCAATGTAATAAGGAGCGGGGGGACAGGTTCCGGAAGCGATGAGATATACGACAGGATAAAAGAAAAAGATGCCGTTGAAGCAAGAACATATGATAATAAAGGGATATGGATACGCGGAAAAGTGAATGCCGTCTCAAATAAAGGTGATGAGAATTCATTGAACGATTATACGGATACGTCGATAGGAGCAATGGCAGGGTATGATTTTTATTTTGCAAACACTGACGTAATATTAGGTTTGTACGGAAGAGCAGATAAGCACAGTATAAAACAAGATCCCGGAAATTCCGCGGATGTTGTTAATGCGGGATTGGGATTATACGGCGGATATGTCAAGAATTTATGGGATATAAAATGGCTTTTATCCGGAAGTATTGATTCTTATGATACGGAAAGATATATACCGTTTGCCGGCAGAAATGCGGCGGCATCGTTTGGAGGGATGACATTAAATATTGATATTGAAGCGGGAATAAAAATGGCATTTGGTGAAAATACAATGCTGAGATACTATGCCGGAGCTGAGATGAGAAACAGCGCATATGATGAAATAAAAGAAAGCGGAGCGCACTCATTGAATTTGACGGTATTTGAAGACGCATATCAAAGAAGCGCGGCAAGAACGGGATTGACGGTGAATTACGAACAAAAAGCATATACATTGTATGCCGGAGGGGAATACAAATATCTTATTGACGGAAATCTGCCGGAACTAAAAAATAAATTTGAAGAAGAAACAAATACGGCATTTTATATAAGAGGTTCCGAAGAAGGAAAAAGCGTACTGGGAGCAAAGACCGGAGTAACCGTCAATGCGGCAGAAAATGTAAAATTATTTGCGAATGCATCATATCATACGGCGGAGAGATACAGCAATATATACGGCAATATCGGGGTGAGGATATTTTTTGCTCCTTCAGAGGACAGATCTGCAAGTGTTGCGGCATTGGCAAATGCTCAAAGAGCCGAAGAAGAAAGAAAAAATCTTGAGGCTGAAATGAAAGCCGCTGAAAAAGAGAAAAATGATTTTACGGATGAAGAAAAATCTGCCGCGCAAAAACAGTCAAAGCTTGAAGCGAAACAAAAGAAAAAAGAAAAAGCAAAAATAGCTGCATACGAGGCAAAGCTTGCAAAGGATGAAAAGAAGGCTCAGGCAGAAGCAAAGAAAAAATCCGATAAAGAAGCAAAAATAATAAAATCAACTAAGAAACAGGCGAAAAAGATTAAAAAACAGGATGCGGCTGAAGCAAAGAAGAAAGCAGATGAAGAAGCAAAGGCCGCGAAGCTTTCAAGAAGACAATCTAAACCGGAAGAAAAAGAAGAAAAGAAAAAAGCGGACGAAGAAGCTAAAGCGGAAGCATTGATTAAAAAGCAGGCAGAGAAAGACGAAAAGAAAACATTGGCTGAGGCAAAGAAAAGAGCGGATGAAGAAACAAAGGCCGCGGAGCTTGCAAGAAGGCAGACTGAAGCAGAAGAAAA
>JGI24702J35022_10000386_pt1 | contig 26219 bp, 18 predicted proteins | sample TergutTh196P4_FD_35022 | JGI IMG/M metagenome (IMG submission 35022)
CCGCTTTTAGGCATGCTTTCTTATGATAAGGCAAGTGATATACCTGTAAAGAAATCAGATATCAGCATAGCAAAAAATTACCTCAACGAAGAAGAAATGAAACTTCTTGGACTATTAGTTGAGCAATATTTGGCTTTCGCAGAGACCATGGCTCAACAGCACACACCCATGTATATGAAAGACTGGATAGAACGCCTTGATGTAATCCTCAAAATGAATGGAAGAGAATTACTTAATAACGCTGGAAAGATCAGTCATGATATGATGCTGGAAAGGTCAGGGCAGGAATATGAAAAGTATCGTGATCTTCATGCTGAAACTGAAAAAAAGCAAAGCCTGAAAGAGATAGAAGATGATATTAAAAAATTAGGGAAAAAATGAAAACCCTCGATCGTTCCCTGATAGAAAAAGACGGCTATGATAACGGTTTTGAAATAATCCTAAAAGGCGATCCTGTCGTTGTCAGCCTTGGGTCATCGCTTCATTCTATTACGGCAGATATTTACGATGGAAGCCATGAAGGTACTTATGTTTTGCGATTTTCCGGTAATCTTAGTTTGCCAGAACTTAAAAGAGGGCTAAATAGAGAGATTTTTAAGAATGAAAAAATTGAAGTCTGGAATAGAGAACTTCTGGGTGTTGTGTTAAGACGGGCAGCTGAGCTTGGTATTTCCCTGCCTGACGGCCCTATGCGTCTTTACAATGAGCGGCTTGAAGCCTATTTTTCTCAAAACCCGAATGAGCGTCTGAGTACTGAACGGGAGCAACTGGTAAAACAGAGAATTGGCCAGGATGTATACAGAGATGCTCTAATGAATTACTGGAAAGGCTCTTGTGCCATAACTTCAATTAATATTCCGGAAATATTAAGGGCCAGCCACATAAAACCATGGGCTGATTGTGATAACGACAGCGACAGACTGAATGTCTATAATGGTTTCCTGTTGTCGGCAAATTATGACGCCCTTTTCGACAAGGGGTTAATTACCTTTGATGATAAAGGCTGTATCCTTTATTCCGGCAAATTGAGCGAAGATCAGATCCATGACATCGGAGGCGACAAATACAAATCCCTCCGTTGGATCGACGAGCGACATCTGCCTTTTTTGGAATGGCATAGGGAATATGTTTTTATTAAGGAGTAGGTAGGATGGATATTCAAACCATTCTTAGCCAGATTGATTTAGGAAGCTACGCTTTACCGGAGTTTCAACGCGGTTATGTCTGGAATCGTGATCAGGTTCGTAAATTAATGAACTCATTGTATCATGGCTATCCAATTGGAGGGCTGCTTGTATGGGTTACACCGACAAATGAAGACATAACTCGTGGAGATGGAGTTTTGACACCAGGTTCAGTCAATCTTATTCTTGATGGGCAGCAGCGTATTACTAGCCTATACGGAATCATTAAAGGTAAACCGCCTAATTTTTTTGAGGGTAATCAAAATGCATTTACGGGGTTACATTTTAACCTAGCAGATGAGTCTTTTGAATTTTATGCTCCTCTAAAAATGAAAGATAATCCAAATTGGGTTAATGTCACCGATCTCATGTTGAAAGGAGTTGGTAATTTTATACAGGAAGCTTTTAAGATAAATTCAGAAAAAAACGGCTTTCTGCTGGAACAAATGGATAAACTAAATAAAATAAATAATATCAAAGCTGTTGACTTACATGTTCAGCAAGTCGCAGGTGAGGATAAAACCATTGATGTCGTAGTAGATATTTTTAATAATGTGAACAGTGGAGGGACAAAACTAAGCAAAGGCGATTTAGCCCTGGCCAGAATTTGTGCACAATGGCCGGAAGCCCGAAATGAAATGAAAAATATTATAACCAAGCTGAGAGCATCGTTGTACAACTTCGAGCTGGATTGGCTTTTGCGTTGTGTTACTGTTTATTTGACAGGAAAGCCTTATTTTTCTGAATTGACGAACATCCCAACTTCTGCTTTTCAAACGGGTCTTACGGAAACGAATAAACTTATAGAAAGAATACTAAACCACATTGGTTCCCGGCTTGGTTTGGATCATGATCGTGTTTTGGGAAGCCGTTACTCAATTCCTTTGATGGTAGGATACCTAAAAAAGCAAGGGGGTACACTCAATTCCAGCGCTGAATGGAATAAACTAATGTACTGGTATATCCATACTTTTTTGTGGGGGCGTTATGCTGGTTCAACAGAAAGCGTACTCGCCCAGGATTTAAATATTATTGATAGCGGTGAAGGTGTTGATGGATTGATTCGTCTGCTTCGTCAAAATCGTGGCGACTTAACGATACGTCCTGAAGACTTTTGGGGATGGGGTACAGGAGCCAGATTTTATCCTTTACTTTATTTGCTAACCAGGGTAAACCATGCGAAAGACTGGGGAAGTGGTCTTGAATTATCGAATACCCTTCTTGGTCGTAATTCATCATTGGAAATTCATCACATATTCCCAAAAAATGTTCTTTATAAGCATAAATATTCAAAGGCATTAGTTAATTCATTGGGAAATTACACTTTCTTAACAAAAGATACCAATATAAAAATTTCTGATAAAGAACCTTCTATCTACATATCAGAATTTATTAAATCAAACCCTGGCGTCGTGGAATCGCACTGGATACCAACCGACTATCAGCTTCTTTCAGTTGAAAAATATGAACAGTTCTTAGGCAGAAGACGCGAATTGCTGGCGGAGAGTACAAATCAATTCCTTGATTCACTTATTGATAATTCAATTTCTCAAGTTGAGATTCATGACTATGCAAATCGTGATATTCAAACCATTCTGTTCCAGGATGAAGACGAGAGTTTACTTGAAGTAAACCGCTGGATGAGCGATAGGGGGCTAGCACAGGGAGTTGTTAATTTTGAGCTAATAGATAAAGAAAGCAACTTCATCATGACGATCGATATAGCTTGGCCACAGGGCATTCAATCTGATCTCAGTGAGCCTTTGGCTTTGCTTATAAATGAAAATGAATCACAACATGAAATTGTAAATCAGAATGGGTATATATATTTTACCTGTCCAGAAGATTTCAAATCTTATGTTGAGAAGCATTATTTATAATTTTTTATGGCAAGTCATATCTTTTTTCACCCTACCTCCCCACCAACCCCCCACCACATAAATCCTACTACCAATCTTTTAATGCTTCTACCCCGCTATCCCCTCTTCATTGATTGCTACCACAATATTTGGTAAAGCGCGGTATTGAATTGTTTTGGGAATGTTCATGGCGTTAAGAAAAGAAATTAAATCTTCCCGGGGCATTGGCATATCGTTTAAAAACCAGTCAAAAAATACCTGAAGGCATCCTATCAGCTGATAATAAAATTTATACCGCCATATTAAATATTCTTTGGCCGAAAACCTGCTTTTGTATCGNGCTAAAAGTTTAAGGGGAAATTCTTTTGCTTCATTGCGAATACGGTTTTCAACATCTTCAATGGAAAGCATTTTTTTTATATTATCCCTGTTATCAATCATGTACTTATAATTAAACGAAAGAACGACTTTATTTTGCCTGCCTTCAGGTTTATCGCCCTCATCTTTTAACAGTTCTAAATTAATGGTTTTCATGAGATGTTCAGAAACAATATCATCTTTGCTGTTGTAGTTTCGGTAAAATGTTTGACGGGCTATCCCCGCTTTTTTGGTAATATCCGATACGCTTATTTTACTATATGGTTTTTCGTTTAATAGCAGCATAAGGGCTTCAAAAATCCAGGAGCGTGTTCGTAAAACTTGCCGGTTATATGAAACAATTTTTTGTGACATTTTTACCCCTCCTGTCACATTTTTTACATTATATAAGATCTGTCCATTGTATTAAAAAAAGCTTGACCCCATAAATATATTATAATACATTTGTCCTATATAAGACAAGTGTAACATTAAAGAAACTTGTTAAAATTTTTACGGAGATTTATCATGGAAGAAAAAAATACCTTTGATGCAATAGTTATCGGCGCTGGGCCTGGTGGAACAACCGTGGCAAGTCTTTTGGCCAATGACGGGAAAAAAATACTATTGGTTGATAAAAACGATACCCCGGGCGGAAGGATGAAAACTCTTAACCAAAACGGTTTTAAATATGAACTGTTTCCGATTAACTGTGTTCCAACAAGAGGCTCCCTGTTTGAGGAGCTCGCATCCAGGCTTAAAAAACAAGACAAGGTTAAGCCCATATTCGGCGATGAATTTCCCAAAACTAGCTATATCTCCTATGAAGACGAAAATGGAAAAGTAAATAATTGGGATTTTACCAAATCACCTGCTGAGCTTATTTATACTTTCGGGCTTGAAAAGGATAACCTGGAGGCTCTGGGAAAAGTCGGGAAGTTTTTTAAAACCCTTGAAGAAATGGCGCCGGAAGAAATCGAAAAGCTGCATGGCATATCTGCATATGATTATGTAAGCCAGTTTGGTTTACATGAAGGAGTTGCAACGTATATTCTTGCGGCATTTGCCGAGGGGAGCTATGAAACCACCGCCGATAAGGCCGCGGCAGCAGAAATGGTAAGGCAGTTTCAAACAGCTTCAAAGGGCGGCGGGGGCAGGTATTATGAATGCGGTATCGGCGGTTTTTTTGAAGTAATGGCTGAAGCCATTGAAGAAAACGGCGGCAAATTGCTGATGAACAGCCGCGTTGAAAAAATAATTATAGAAAATGGAAAGGCAGCAGGGATAGTAACTTCCGGAGGGGGCATTTATAAATCCGATCTGGTTATCAGCAGCGCNGGAATCCGCCAAACTGCCATTAAGCTTGCAGGGGAAGAGTTCTTTGANGCAGAATATATTTCGNTTCTNAAAAAACTTGAAAACACCCTTGCCTGTGTGGGTTATAGATATTTTACNAATGCCCCGGTTATTGACTATATTACAAAAGTTTATTTTCCGCATGGCTGNATTGAGCCTTATCATGAATTCGAAAAAATGGCAAAGGGACAAAAAAANCCTGAAACTAACTATATCTACATCGGTACAACATCCCATTATAAGGGAATGGCGCCNNAAGGCAAACAATGTGTTTATGCNGTCATGTCCTGTGCACCCGACCCTAACCTGGATGTAAAACCATATCTGGAATATATCGAGAAAAGGCTTAAGAAAATCGAACCGCAAATTTTTGATCATATTGAGCGCACGGAAATAATGAGCCCTGCGGCAGTNCCGGCAGTAGGCAACGACAGCATTATGAANGGCCAGGGNGGAGAAGCTTATGGCATTGCGATGACNGTCGGAACTACCGGAAAAAACAGGCCCCGTGCCAAAAGCCCNATTCCCGGATTGTATTATGTCGGCAACGATGTTGAGGGGATNGGCCTTGGAACGCATATGGCNGTGGATTCAGGTTTCAAGGTTTATGAGATGTTGAAGGTTGCTAGCGAGCGGTAATCGCAGCCGGTTATGTGACAGCCTCAAAAAGCCTGGCGGCCTCTTTATGCGTTTCGATAATCTTTATCTTCTGGGGGCAATGCTCCTCGCAGGAACCGCAGGCAATGCACTCGCTTGATTTTGCCGAGGCGGGGGTGTCGAACGGGGCGGAGCCTGTGGCAAAGCCATACATCCGCCTTGTGCCCGGGAGGTTTTGATATTTCAAATAGTTGTTCATTATGTCTATAATCCTGGGCGTGTTTATCTTTTGCGGGCAATCGCCGACACAATAGCCGCAGGCAGTACATGGAATAGTCGGGACCTTCTTTAGTTCCTCCATCGCCTCCGCAATAACTTTCAAGTCCCCCACGGAAAGGGGTTCCGCCGCATCGGCAACCGCCGTGTTGTCCTCGACTTGCCCCAGGGACGACATGCCCGACAGCACGGTGACGACCCCGTCCAGGCCCAAAGCGAAACGAAGCGCCCACGACGCCAGGCTTGCGCCAGGGTTTGCCTTTTTAAAGACTTCCGCGACCTCGGGTGTGAAGTTGGCCAGCGAGCCGCCTTTGACTGGCTCCATGATGACGATCCCCATGCCGTGTGCCAAAGCTACTTCGTAGCACTTCCGGGACTGTACTTCGTTATCCTCCCAGTCGAGGTAGTTTGCCTGTATCTGCACCATGTCCAGGTCTTTCGCATGATCATCCAGGACGCGGTTTAGGGTGTCACTGTCGCCGTGATAGCTGAAGCCGATATTCTTTGCCTTGCCGGATTGTTTGAGGCCGGCCAGATAATCCCACGCCTTGATTTTATCGAGCATTTCCAGGCGTTCCGGCCCTATCCCGTGCAGCAGGTATAAATCCACGTGATCCAGCCCCAAACGTGTTAGGGATGTTTGCGTGATCTTCCCCATCTCGTCAAAATCCAGCGGTTTCCACAGAGGCAGCTTCGTCGCCACCTGGAATTTTTCGCGTGGGAAGCGCTCCGTTACAGCCATGCGAATCGCTTCCTCTGACTTGCCGTCGTGATAGACGAAAGCCGTGTCAAAATAGCTATAGCCGCGCTCCATGTACAAATCCGTCATTTTCTTGACCTGCTCTATGTCAATTTCGCTGTCCATGTTGCTGCCAAAGGTGGGCAGGCGCATAAACCCAAACCCCAGCTTTTTGATTGGCCTACCGAAAAAATCCTTCATGTGTGCCTCCAAAGATTTAACGTTAGTTCTATTTTTCCCTTTTATCGGGTTTTAGGCAACAGCTAAGAAATGGCTAAAATGTTTATATTTTCCCGGCTGAAATATAAACATTTTCCAGGTTGAAATCTTTACATTTTCCCGGTTGGGATCGTTCCTCTGCAGGTACTGACAGCATAACATTATATAGCCCTTTGTCATTGCCCGCCGGCCCATTTTTCATTATAATTGATAGGTTATGGCAAATAACCCGCAGAATCCGCTCATTGTACAGAGTGATCATACCCTTCTTCTGGATGTTCATGCAGAAGGGGCGGATGATGCAAGGGCGGCTGTTTTGCCGTTTGCAGAGCTGGAAAAATCGCCGGAACATATTCACACTTACCGTATTACCCCCATTTCGCTCTGGAATGCCGCAAGCGCTGGTTTTTCAACAGGAGATATAATTAATACNTTAAATANATATACGCGTTATTCAATTCCNCAAAGCATTACCGGAAGNTTTAAAGATACCATGTCGCGTTACGGGAAATTAAAGCTAATTTCAGCCGGAAACGGGGATAATCTTCTTCTTAAAACGGATGATAAATCAATATTGGCGGAAATTGGAGCATCGAAAAATTTGGGTAAATACCTTGAAGAAAGCGACTCGGGGTTTACCTTAAAACTTATACACAGGGGAAGCGTTAAAAGGGAATTGATCCGCATGGGCTGGCCTGTGGAAGACGATGCTCCTTTTATTGACGGAGAGGCTTTGGATATTAACTTAAGGGAAACCTGTGCGTCGGCTCTGCCTTTTGTATTAAGGGATTATCAGCACGAGGCTTCCAAAGCTGTATTGGGGTCCGGCGGCCCGGGTACAGGGTACGGAGTGGTTGTGCTTCCCTGCGGATCGGGTAAGACGATAGTCGGGATGATGATCATGTCTTTCTTAAAAACCAATACCTTAATTTTATCTACCAATGTCGCTGCTGTGCATCAATGGATGGAAGAGCTTCTTGATAAGACCGATTTAAAGAGCCAAGACATTGCCGAATATTCCGGAGACAGCAAATCTGTGGCGCCTGTTACTGTTGCTACCTATCAAATTATCACGTGGCGGCCCGATAAAGAGGCCGATTTTCCCCACTTTAAACTTTTCAGGGAGAGGCCGTGGGGGCTGATAATTTACGATGAAGTTCACCTTCTTCCGGCGCCGGTGTTTCGCGTAACGGCGGAACTTCAGGCTGTAAGGCGTCTTGGCCTGACTGCCACGCTTGTAAGGGAAGACGGGGAAGAGGGCGCCGTGTTCAGCCTTGTAGGGCCCAAGCGTTACGATGTGCCGTGGAAAGATCTTGAAAACAAGGGCTGGATTGCCGGAGCAAACTGTGTAGAGATACGCATAGATTTGCCGGAAACAGAAAAGATTCCCTATGCTGTTGCATCTCTCCGCGAAAAACACAGGATTGCAAGCGAAAACAGTCTGAAAAACGAAGCTGTTTTGCAGCTAACGGCAAATCACAGGGAAGATCAGATTCTTGTAATTGGCCAGTATATAAGCCAGCTTGAAGAGCTTGCACGGCTTCTCTGTGTTCCCTTAATTACCGGGAAAACGCCCAACGGCGAGCGGGAAAAAATTTACAGGGCTTTTAAAAAAGGGGAAGAGCGGATCATTGTTGTAAGCAAGGTTGCCAACTTTGCAATTGATCTTCCCGATGCGAGTATGGCGATTCAGGTATCGGGTTCTTTTGGTTCCCGCCAGGAAGAAGCCCAGCGCCTTGGGCGCATATTGCGGCCAAAAAAAAGAAATTCCTGGTTCTATACCCTTGTGTCCCGCTATACCGTGGAAGAAGATTTTGCCGCAAACAGGCAGAAGTTTCTTGCCGAGCAGGGGTATAAATATTCAATCCAATACTGGAACAGTATTGGGCAATTCTGGAATAGCATTGGGCAAAACAAGGTAAGCCAATGAGCGGAAAATCCGGGCTGTTAAAGCATACGAATAAAAAATTTTTTAAATCTGTTGATGAATGGAAATCTTCCTTAACGATACTTCCGGATTCCAGTTTCTTTGAACTTCTCCGGAGTGTTTTTGGAAACATTAAAACGCCGTTTAGCAAACAGCGGCTTGTTGATGATCTTTTCGTATTTCTTTCCGGAATTGAAATTCAAAAAACAATTGCTGCCTATATAAACGAAAACGATCACAAAATAATTGCAGCTATTGCCATTCTGGGGCATCCGTCCCCAAAAGACATGGAAAGCTTTTTTGCCGGGGAATTTTCCGGTGCTGAACTTCATGCCCTGATAGTTAATCTCGAAGAAAGGCTCATTGTTTACCGTTTCCGCAAGGATGACATTATGCGCCTTGGCCTTAATCCGGTTTTGGAAAAAGTGCTGATGCCTTTTATCGCCGATACAGGAATTCTGTTTCCGTGTTATTTGCCGGAATCTGACCACTTGACAAGTGGTCAGACTCCGGAAGCCTGCCTTCCGGACGATAGGATTATGGCAGTGCTTTTTTCCTTCCTTTCCCGGGAGGAGGAGCTTTTCAGGACGGAATGGGGAATTCGGAAAAAAACACTTAACGAAGGAAAGAGGTTATTCCCGGCTTTGAATCTGGAACTTTCCATAAGGGCTCTTCTTTTTCTTGGGCTTTTTAAAAAGGGNAATGCCGGCCAAAAATNCGGNGGCGGAAGGATTTTTCCCAATAAGGAAAAAATAGCGGAGTTTGGGAACCTTTCCGGCATGGAAAGGCAGGAATACTGGGCAGCCGCGATATACCTGTTTCTGGAAAGAAATACTTTAAATAACGGGGAAAACAATTCTGCCGGAACAAGCGATGATTTCCCCGGGGAAATTCTGGATTCCGGTATTCTTTACAGGGGGCGTCTCCGGCAGATCGTTCTGGCTATTCATCAATTAATAAGCTTTATTGTCCCAATAAAGACATATCCGGAAAATACACTCAGGAGATTTTGGGAGTTATTAAAAAGGGAAGATGACGGGATAAACACCGGGGAAAGCGGGATGCAGCTTTCCTTTGAATTAGTGATCGAAGCATTGGAAAAAACAGGTTTCCTGGAAAGAAAGGGGGATTGCCTCCAAGCCGGGCCTGTTATGGATTTTGGCAAAAAACCCGTTAATGGCGGGGAGACGCCGGTAATTGTAATGGATACAACTTTTTCAATAATTCTTTACCCTGAAATTTCTTTTACCGATGCACTGGCTCTTGGAACATTCTGCACCATAAAAGAAAACACTGCCCGGAAACCTGCTAAAGAAACCTTAAGATCCGGTGTTTTGAAAAATGCCGATACGGTAGTTTGTTTTGAGTTCAGCCGCCCGTCGGTAATCCGGGGTTTTGACGGGGGAATGAGCGCCAGCGGCATGACAGATCTTCTTAATCGCCTTTCGCATAACAGGATAGATCCCAATCTTGGCTGGACATTAAAGGAATGGGAAAGCCGGTATGCAGAGGTTTCGCTTTACCAGGGAATAATTCTTGTTCTGGAAGAAAGCCGGCGTTTCCTGGCGGATTTGCCCCCGCTTTCTTCCCTTATACAGAAAAACCTGTCGCCGGGAGTATATTTACTTTCNACGGAAAACCGGCAGGAAGCCATAGCGGCGCTTAAGAAAGCCGGGGTTGATATAATTGCCCAGCCGCCTCCTGCATCCCAAATTTCCGCTTCTTCTTTTTTAAAAAAATTAAATGCTTCCTTCCCGCGCCTTTCTGCATTGCCCGCCCTGGAATCCCTTGCATTATTTTTAAAGGCTGTTCCGGCAGGTACCGCCGAACCGGCGCGGGGTTTCCCGCAGGCAGGGAGTGAAAAAAGGAAAGAAACGCCGGACTCTGCGGCCATAAAGGAAAATTTCCGTAAAGTCCTTGAAAAAATGAAGCTGGAAAAGCAGGAGCGGGACGAACTAAATGCCAGAATAGAAAGGCGCCTGGTGGTAAGCGAAACCCAGCTTGAAAAAGCATCCCTCCGTTATGAAAAACTGGAGGCCCGCGGGCTGGATTATCCCGGCAAGCTGTCGATAGCAAAGCATGCCCTTGAATCCGGTTCGCAGGTGGAGCTTATCTGGCCAAGCCCTGGGGGAGGAAGCAGCCAGGCAATTGGCTTTGTGGAGGCATTGGAAAAAAAGGAAGGAGAGAGTATTTTAATATTCAGGAACCCCGCGAATTACATTCGTAATCCCGGGAATTCTATTCGTATTCCGGGGAATACTATTCGTATTCCTGGGAATACTATTCGTATTCCCTTGGGGAAGATCAGCTTTATAAGGCGGATCAAACAGTCTATTTTTGGAGAGTAAAATTATGCCACTATTGCCTTTTTCAAGCCATACAGAAAATAACCAGGCAAAACTTGCGGTTCTTATCGATGCGGATAATACCCAGCCTGCCATTATCGAAGGGCTTCTTGATGAAGTTGCCAAATACGGAGTTGCGAGCGTTAAACGCATTTATGGCGACTGGACCAGCAGTAACCTCCGCTCATGGAAGGAGCGTCTTCTTGCAAACGCCATTCAGCCCATACAGCAGTTTTCCTATACATCGGGAAAAAACGCAACNGACAGCGCAATGATAATCGATGCCATGGATCTGCTTTACAGCGAAAAGCTGGACGGATATTGCATTGTTTCAAGCGATTCGGACTTTACCCGTCTTGCGGCAAGGCTCCGTGAAAGCGGCTGTACGGTTTACGGTTTTGGTGCCGAAAAAACACCAAAGGCCTTTGTTAAAGCCTGCGATAAATTTATCTATACGGAAATTCTTCTGGACAGCCATGAAGAAAGCGATGAAGACGAGGGCAAACGGAAGGTTAAAAACAGGAAAACATTCAAGGTGGATCCAAAGCTTCTTAAATTGCTCAGAGATGCAGTGGACGATCTGGCGGACGAATCCGGCTGGGCATACCTCGGCGGGGTGGGGCAAAAGATTACCAACCGTTACGGGGAATTTGATCCACGGAATTACGGTTTTAGAAAACTGGGCGATCTTTTCCGGGCGGTTCCGCAATTCGAAACCGAAGAACGCCCCCAGGGAAGCGGCTCCGGGCGCCTTGTTTATATTCGCTGGAAAAAGAGCCGCGCCTAGGATCAATTGAAATGGCAAAGCCCGGCAAACCCCTATGCCTTTTTCCCAAGCCCGATATAATATGTTTCGAATGATTCAGGTCTGCATGCCTTTGGCTTAAAACTCTTTGCGGTTTCAAAAAGCAAACGCATCGCTTTTAGCAGTGTACTTGTGTCGCCTCCCTGAAAAACCTTAACTACCAGGTTTCCTCCTTTTTCAAGAGCGCTTTCGGCGTAAGCTAAAGCGGTTTCTGCAAGTTCCAGGGAACGCAGTGAGTCTATCGAGCGGTTTCCTGTGGTGGCGGGGGCAGCATCGCTTAAAAGGAGCCTGTACGGGCCCTGCGATATAATGGCTTCCCTTGTTTTATCATGGGTAAAATCTCCCTGGATAAAAATAAAACCTGGTTTGTCAAAAAGGCCCGCGTCATATTGCCGGGAAAGAGGCGCCAGGTCTACCGAAACAGGAAGGGCTTTTTTNCTTAAAAGGTAAAGGCTCCAGCTTCCCGGGGCAGCGCCAAGATCCAGGGCTTTTATGGCACCGCCTTTAACGAGGCCGAATTTTTCATCAATCTCTTTTAACTTATACACCGAGCGGGCAGGGTATCCTTCTTTTTGGGCTTTTATTGAATAGTGATCCAGCTTGCTATAATCTGCCATTTGGCCTTTCCCCTAATGCCCTGTTATGCAATAATAATTTATTACCATGGAAGAACAATATACCCAGCGGCTTGAAAAAATAGAAGCTGTTCTTGATAAATGGCTCCCGAAAACTCCGGATATTTCCTGGCTGGAAACAACATTCGGTTCCCGGGGGGAAAAGGTTTCTCCGGAACTGGCGGCGGCGCTTGCCCGGCCCGGCAGGGATTTACTTGACCGTGGGGGGAAGAGGTGGCGGCCCCTGCTGATGGTTCTTGCAGCGGAATGCCTTGCCGGAGAAGAAGGCGGCACTGCGGCGCTGCCCCTTGTGCCGCTTGTGGAATTCCCGCATAACGCAAGCCTCATTCACGATGATATAGAAGATAATTCGGACGAGCGCCGCGGAAAGCCCGCCGTGCATTTAATCTACGGCACGGATACGGCAATTAATGCCGGGGCTTTTTTATATTTCCTGCCCCTGGCCTGCCTTTCTGCCTGGGCGGATGGTATAAGGAAGGACAGCCCGGCTTTTAAATGGGTGGAACGAATCTGGGCAACCTGGGCTTCCCATATGAGGGCACTGCATCTGGGACAGGCAATGGATATAGAATGGCACCGGGATTATTATTCCCTGCCCGGCCTTGAAGAGTATGACAGAATGTGCCGGCTAAAAACAGGGTGCCTGGCACGACTCGCTGCTGTGCTCGGCGTTTACAGTTCGGGGCTTTATTGCCAAGAGCCTGATATTAATGCCCTTAATCCAATTGCAGAAGCTTTTGGCGATGCCGCCGAGCAACTGGGGGTGGGTTTTCAGATTATCGACGATGTAAAAAACCTGGATTNCGGCGTTCCGGGGAAAAAACGCGGCGATGATATAGTAGAAGGGAAAAAAAGCCTTCCTGTTTTGCTTTACCTCAAGAGGTATCCTGAAAAAAGGGAGTTTACCGCCCGCTGCTTTTCTGCCGCCCGGGCCGCCGGAACAGACGCCCCAGGGGTGGAAGAATTAATTAGCGCCCTGGAAGCGGCGGGCGTATTGGAAGAAGCCCGCGAAAAAGGCATGGAATATATTCAAAACAGCCGCCGGTTATTTTCTGCCCCGGAACTTTGCGGTTTTCCCTTAAAAAAAGAAGGCAGAAGCCTCCTTTCAGGGCTTGTTGATATGATTGGCTGACCGAAAAAATGCCGTGCCTATTTTACAGACCCCAATATACCTTCAACAAACTGGCGCTGCATGGAGAAAAAGAGAATTAATGTGGGTATTATGGAAATTGTAATAGCCAATAGTTGTACGCCATAATCGGTTACGTACCCTGCTCCCAGCTGTGCTATTAATACCGGTAAAGTTCTGGTACTTTCTCTTTGCAGTACGACCAGGGGCCAAAGGTAATTATTCCAGCCTGACAAAAAAACTACAATTGCGGCGGCGGCATAGGTTGGCGCCATGACAGGCATAAATATTCTAAAGAAAATTCCTATTTCGCCGACTCCGTCAACCCGTGCAGCCTGTACCAATTCTATGGGGAAAGATTGGGTACTTTGCCTGAAAAAGAAAATTACGAACACTGTGCTAAGGTAAGGCAGGACAATTCCCGCTGTTGTATTAAGAAGTTTAAGGGAACTTGTAATGCGGAAAAGGGGAATTAACATTGTAGCAAAGGGAATCATCATGGATAAAAGCAGAATTGTCATGAGCCTGTCTTTGGCTTTGCTGCGGTAAATTTGGAATCCGTATCCTGCTAATGAACAGATAAATAAGCAGCCAACGGTTTGGACAAGGGCATTCCGCATGGAATTCCAAAAGCCCATTAAAAAGGGAATTGCCGTTAAAAGGTTTTCCAGGTTTTTTATTAGATTAACGCCAAAGAACAGCCTGCCCCTTATTATGTCTAAACTCTTGTTTGTGGCTGATGAAAGAATATAATAAAAAGGAAAAAAGGAAAGAAATCCAATCACGATTAGAATAAGATAAATAAAAAGATATGAAATATTGGTTTTTCTCATGCCCGGTCTCCTATCTTTACCTGAATTAGGGCTAAAACGGCAACCATAAACAAAATAGTGTAGGAGGCTGAGGCAGCATAGCCAAACTGAGGGTTATGAACAAAAGAAAGGTTGTATATATACTGGGAAATGCTTAAGGTTACGTTTGTATTGCTTCCAAGGGCCATTACCCTCGGCTCATCAAAGAGCTGCAAAGTTCCGTTNGTTGACATAATTGTTGTCAGGATTATTATTGGTTTTAACAGCGGCAGGGTTATTCTGGTAAACTGTTGAAATGCACCGGCGCCGTCAATGCGGGCCGCTTCATAGATTTCCGGAGAGATGTTCTGAAAACCCGCCAAATAAAAAATGGTATTGTAACCGGTCCAGCGCCAGGTAATAACCATTATTATTATAGCTCTTGCCCAAAAAGGATCTGTTAAAAAGTTTATTGGGCCGGGAATAATTTTAAGGTTCGTTAATACGGAATTTGCCAATCCATCAATTGAAAATATGGATCTAAAGATAATTGCTGCTGCTGCCAGGGACATTACGCAGGGTAAAAAAACCAGGGTTCTGAATAAACCCTTGCCCGGAAGGTTTTTATTGTTAAGAATGGAGGCCAGGATCAGGGCTGCAAGAAGCATTAACGGGACCTGGATAATCAAATATATAAATACATTTCCTACTGCCAGTTTGAATTGCGTATCCTGTGTAAGGCGTATGTAATTGTTGATGCCATTAAAAGTGAGATTGTTGGCTATCCCCCTNTGAAGGGAAAGATAGGCGGCTTGAAGCATTGGATAAAAAGAAAAGAAAAAAATAAGCAATGTTGCCGGGGCAACAAANANCCAGCCCCATAAGGAAAATTTTTTTTCCAGTTGAAGTGTTTTCATAGTTACCTCATAATCCAGAAATTTNAAAAGGGAGGGAAAGGATCCCTCCCTTTTAANAACNGCTATTGATTCATTATAAATTCAACTTCCCTTTGGGCATTTGTAAGTTCTGTATCAAGGTTGCTGCCGCGAATGAAATTCAAGGCTGCCCTGCTGACTGCATCACGGGCTTCATAATTGTAAAGCCCGAACTTTACCTGTGGAATCTTGCTTGCGTAAGATATCAGATCCTCGTATATTTTTTGGCCTCCAAAGAAGGCTTGAGGCTCGCCATATACAGAAGAATTGCCCGCAGGAAGCCAGGTAGAAATAGCGCCTGAGGGTGGCAGGATGGTCTCATAAAATTCTACGCTGCCGGCCCAGGTCTTATTGAGGAAATCATAAGCAGCATCAGCATATTTGGTATGGGACATAACCATCCAGCTTGATCCGCCGTTGCTGGAATAGTTGGTAGCACCAGGTGAATTTAATCTTGGAGTATTAACCATTGACCATAGGCCTGACTGATCAGGCGCTGCAGTAATACTGCCGATAATCCAGCAGCCCTGGATAGTCCCTACAACGGTGCCGTTGTTAAGGCTGGCAATGTAAGCGTTCCAGTCCGGCGTTTCAAGGAGCACCTGATTGTCAAGAAGGCTTTTATAGTTGGTGATAATTTCCTTTACAACCGGATTGCCCTCGATATTGGGCCTGCCCTGATTGTCAAACCACCAGTTTCCGGTACTCATAAGCTGGAGCGGTATAAAATCCCCGCCTCCCGGGGTAGAAGAAACCAGGGATTTGCCGATTCTTTGCCTGACTATTCTTCCCAGTTCTATAAAACGATCCCAGGTTATATCATTAAAATCTGAAACCTGAAGGCCCGCTTCTTCTACAAAATCTTTTCGGAGGAAGAAGGCGGTAGCGCCGTTATCAAAGGGTACAGAATAATTTTGGCCGTTGACTGTACTGTAGGCAAGTTTGTATTGTGCAAATTGGCTTAAATCCACCTTTCCGTTGAGTGGAAGAAAGGCATTTGGGAAATTTGTTATAAATTTCTCAATACTGTTATCCTGATGCAGGATTATATCCGGTAGATTGCTGGTGTCATTTGCCGCAAGTGCTGTAAGCAGCCTTTCTTCAATACTTGCAATGTCCTGGACATCCAGGGTTACATTTGGATTAGTCCTATGGTAAATCTTTTCAGCTTCCCACATCGCAAATAAGTTAAAATTCGGATCCCAGCACCATACAACAAGCTGTACNGGCGCATTTGGATCTACAGGGGTTTCTTTCTTTTGGCAGGATGTCATAGCCAGGGCTAAAATCATCACTNCTAAAACAAAAANGCNAATTTTCTTCATAAAAGCCTCCTTAAGCCTTTTGGTAGAATATTATTTATTATAAACCTGCTTCAGGGAAAAAAGAAATAGAAATAGTCAATATTTTCCCGTAAAATTGAATAAATTTACAGCTCCGTTTGCAGGCTTTCACGGCTTTGCTTAACGATGCCTGGCCATTATTTTGGATGAATCTAAAATAAAGTTCCTCTTGCTATTGAATAAATTGTAATATATCATTGCACTTTGAAGATGTATGGTTCTAATTAATATCAGGATGAATATATGAAANCACCCGTAAAATTTCCGCCAATTGTTAGCCGGTTTCCACACTTNATTCATGGAGGGGATTATAACCCGGATCAATGGATAAAATGGAAAGATGAGATATGGAAAGAGGATTTNCGCCTGGCCCGCCTTGCCGGGATCAATTCATTTTCTGTGGGGATCTTTGCCTGGACAGCCCTGGAACCGGCAGAAGGGGAATACCACTTTGAATGGCTTGATGAGATAATGAATATGATGGCTGATAATGGCATGATTGCTGTGCTTGCAACGCCTTCAGGTGCCAAACCGGCATGGATGAGCCAGAAATACCCTGAAATCCTTCGCGTAAATGAAATGAGGCAGAAAGAACTCCACGGGGAGCGGGAAAACCATTGCCTTTCCTCTCCTATATATAGAAAAAAGGTAAAGGATATAAATACCCGCCTTGCAGAAAGATATGGCAGCCATCCGGCTCTTGGGTTATGGCATATTTCAAATGAATACAACGGGGAGTGCCATTGCCAGCTTTGCCAGGAAAAATTCCGGATATTTCTCAAAAGCCGTTATAAAACCCTGGATGCCCTCAATGAAGCCTGGTGGTCCAATTTTTGGAGCCACACATATACCGACTGGTCACAGGTGGAAAGCCCCAGCCCCCTTGGCGAAACAAATACCCATGGGCTTAAGCTGGATTGGATGCGTTTTACCACGGAACAGTTTGTTGATTTCTATCTTCACGAGATTGAACCTTTAAAAAAGCTAACTCCGGAAATTCCATGTACTACTAATTTAATGGGTACTTATCCGGGGATCGATTGTTTCCGCCTGGCAGAAGTTATGGATGTGGTTTCCTGGGATAGTTATCCTCAATGGACAGGAACAGAAAAAGACATTGATATAGGCATTTTTGCATCCTTTACACATGATCTGACACGGGGGCTTAAAGCCAAACCTTTTATACTTATGGAATCTTCTCCATCGGCAACCAACTGGAGGCCTGTAGCCAAGCTCCACCGGCCGGGTGTACATATGCTTCAATCCATGCAGGCTGTGGCTCATGGTTCTGACACAGTGCAGTATTTCCAGATCCGCAAAGGCCGTGGAGCTTCAGAAAAGCTTCACGGTGCATTGATCGACCACGAGGGCACGGATAAACCCAGGGTTTTTAAGGATATAGCTGCTGTTGGAGAAAGGCTTAAAGGTTTAGACGAGGTAATCGGAACCGATACTCCCTCTGCAGTTGCTATCGTATATGACTGGAATGTCCGTTGGGCCCTGGACGAAGCCAAAGGCTTTTTGCAGAAAAACACCAATTATGAACAGACCGTGGTAGATCACTACAGCGCGTTTTGGCAGCTTGGTATCCCTGTGGATATCATAGACTCCACAAGGAGCCTTGAGGGNTATGACCTTGTGGTCGCTCCCATGCTTTANATGCTTAGGCCCGGTTTTGCAGAAGCTTTGGATGCTTTTGTGCACAAGGGCGGAACCCTGGTAACAAGCTATATCACCGGTTATGTAGACGAAAACGACATTTGTTTCCGAGGCGGTTTTCCAGGCCCCTTAAGGAAATGCCTTGGGATCTGGGCCGAAGAGATCGATTCCCTATATCCGGATGATCGCAATTGTGTTCAATGGAAGGGTAAAAGCTATGATATTTTTGATTTCTGCGAACTTATCCATGCTGAAGACGCTGAAGTTTTGGGAATATATGCTTCCGATTTCTACGAGGGGAGGCCCGTATTAACTTTAAAACGGTACGGGGAAGGCAGGGCATACCACATTGCAGCCCGGACAGGCAGGGATTTCCTCCTCGATTATTACAAGGACATTTGCCGTGAACTTGGGATAAAGAGTATTATAGAAAATCTGCCACGGGGAGTAACAGCCCAAGCACGAAGCGATGGGGATACGGATCATGTCTTTGTAATGAATTTCACCCCCAATCAGCATACTATTGATACTGTTGATGCAGGTTTGGGAAATTCAGGGAAAAAAGAACTTGCTCCATGGGAATGCTGGATCGCCCGGAGAAAAAGTTCTAAAATAAGCTAAAATGCCGATATATGAAAGGATGGGACTTCTATTGAAGGCAACAAAGAGCCGTGTTAACTATCAAATTATCAGCATGCTTAAAAGCCCGAACCTGCTGCGTTTGCTCTTAATCTGCTCTCTTTTTTTATATCTTCCCGGCGCTGTTTTTTCCCCAATAAATAAAAACAATAATTCCCTGCCAAAACCACACGAAAAAGCTGTAAACGGCATGGGCGGCGGGGTGTTTACGGACGGAATGCCCGGAACAGCAGAGCTGGATTTTGAACTTTTGGGTATTCCCGAGCCTGAAGAATACTCAAGGCCCCGCTTGTTAACCTTTAGCGCATATACCATGGAGAAAGGCGATATAATCGGAAACATTGCAGAAAGGACAGGCCTTAACGAAGATACCCTTATTTCCGTAAACAATGTAAAGAACACCCGGCTTATGCAGATAGGCCAGGTAATTAAAATTCCAAACCAGGACGGAATATATTATTCTGTTAAAAATGGAGACAGCCTCGAAAGTATAGCCGAAAAATACGAAACAAGCGTTATGGATATTAAAACAGCAAACGAGCTTTTTTCCGGTATTATTGCAGCTAACACGAGTTTGTTTATTCCCGGCGCAAGGCTGGACTGGGTAAACAAGCAGGAGATTAACGGGGATCTTTTTATCTGGCCGGTTTCCGGTTATATAACCTCTAATTACGGTTATAGGTTAAGCCCTTTTGACGGTGTAACAAGGCAGTTTCATTCCGGCCTGGATCTGGGCTCTCCATCGGGAACGCCAATTAAAGCCGCCATGTCGGGGCGTGTAATACAGATTGGCTTTGATGATTCGTTCGGGAATTATGTGGTAATTTCGCATCATTCCGGATACAGAACCCTTTATGCACATATGAGTGTAATTAGGGTAAAAGCAGGCGCCTATGTGGATACGGGCCAGCGCATTGGAGATGTTGGTATGACCGGTGCTGCAACAGGGCCGCATTTACACTTTACTGTTTACAAAAACGGCATCACTGTTAATCCCAGAAGTTTAATGAAATAAAATTATTTTATTACGGAATCTACAAGGTCCTTAAAGTCTTCGTTTATATTTATTTCTGAATCCAGTATGTCTTTTTTTATATAATGTATCCCTTCCCTTTCTTCAATAATGTCATTACTGTCACCATCCGGAACTTCTTCCAGGACATCAATTACCTCTTCCATTTCTTCACTTTGGCCGGGCAATTTATCAAGAGGTTCAAAACTATTTGCGTTTCTTACTTCCATGAAAGGCTTATATATGAGTGAAAAATTGTTTGAGGCACCGATATCCTCTGTCAGTTCAGCTTCCATGGCAATATTTTCCGGATCATTTTCTATTTCTTGTTTTTCTTCTTCTTCAGCGGCAGAAAGGAATTCTATTTCTTCAATCGCATCTGGTATTTTTTCTACAATTTCTTCGCTGTAATCTTCTTCTGCCCCTTCTTTTCTTATGGTTATTTTTATTTCTTCATTATCAGGATTTGAAAAATCTATAAGCATGGTGGCAAAAGGAGAAACTATTTCAAAATCGTCATTAAGGGAAGCTTCTTCTCCGCTTTCCGGAACAATGCTGGGACTAAATTCAATTTGGCTGGCCATACTGTCAATATTCATTTGGGAGCTGTCGCCGCTGTCTATTTCTGCGGAAGGCTTTGCAGCTGTTTGCTTTTCTTCCTGTGTTTCGCCTTCAATTTCTTCCAGCTCCTCCAGTTCCATTATTTCTTCTGCCATTTCAAAGTTATTTACAACTTCGTTTATAATATCAGGAGGAAGGTTCATTTCGGCCATATCTATAATTTGAACTTCGCTTTCATCCATCTGAACGGGGGCTTCTGTTTCAAGTTCATTCAGTTCTTCAACAATCTGAGCGGCTTCTGCTTCTTCCGGCTCCTCTGCTGCTTCAATTTCTTCCAGTTCTTCCAGTTCTTCAACATTTTGAGCGGCTTCTGCTTCTGCCAGCTCCTCTACTGCTTCAATTTCTTCAACATTCTGAGCGGTTTCTGCTTCTCCGGATGCTTCGGCTTCTCTTAGCTCCTCCAGCGCTTCAATTTCTTCCAGTTCTTCAAGTTCTTCAACATTTTGAGCGGCTTCTGTTTCAGCTTCCCCAGATGGTTCAGCTTCTCCAAGTTCCTCTAGCACTTCAATATCCTTAACCGGTGCTGTTCCGCCAGCCTGCGTGGATCCTTGTGCGGCAGTTGTTCCGGGCAAGGCAGCAAGGATGCGATTTAGAATGACCTGCATCTTATCTTCATCNATGGTTGTATCTTTGCGGCCGCCGATTACAGTGATTAATTCATCCCAGGATTTATCCACAAGAACATCAATGTCTTTCTTCTTTTCTCCCGAACCGGTTTTTATTCCGCGTTTTAAATGGCTCGAGATTTCTTCCCGGCGCTGTTCAAGTTCCCTGCTCCAGCGGTTCCAGTCCACTTCCCCTTTGCGTTCATAGTACTGTTCGATAAGGGAAATCTGGAGGTTTTTAAGCCGGTTTTGAACAATGGTTACAGAGTCCTGCTTGATATTGAATAAAAGGAAAATTATCAGGTATACCGTTATAAAAAAAGAAGCCAGGAGAATTGTTTTCATTGCTGAGGGGAAAGAGAACATGTCTTCACCGATAAGCCGCCCTACATAAAATCCCTGGGGAGTTTTTACAGTAATGAGTACCAGTGAAATATTTGCTTCCGGAGAATTCAGCTTTGTATTTGCCATGTTTTCTTCCAGCCAGATGGAAGAAACTCCCGGCGCAAGGGCTTTCTCTATTGCAGTAGATGTTCCTGATAAAAACCCTTGAGGGTTTGATATTATGGAAATATCCTGCCCGACTTTAATTTGCCCTTCCCGGATAAGCATTTCTGAAATTGCCCGGACCGAAAGGGANAACAGGGCAGTCCCGCGGTATACTTCAAAGGAATCATAAAATGGNAATGAAAAAAGAATGCTGTCCGATTCTTCGTCAAAAGTATATTTTGGCATTCCGTTATCGGGTGTTGCAATTAATTCATAGGGGAATTTCTCGTTGCTGTAATTGCGATAAGATACAGACCGGTTGTCCTGCTGCATTATATCGGAATTGCTTGTGGAAAAGTGAATCCTGAATCCGCCGGAATCAATAAAGCGAACCCATTGCAGGCCGCCAACCGATTCCAGGAGAAGGCCGTAAATTCTCGAGCGTTCATAAATGTCTTGTGCCTGTTGATCGGGGAGGAAACTCTGCTTAACGGCAGGTTCCTTAAGAACGGCAGAAAAACGCTCCTTTAATTCATTTAAAAAGTTGTCTATTGTTTCGGCATTCCGGGTAATGTCAGCGGTTAAAGAGTTAGTAATTGAGGGATTATAAAAACGGGCCTCTAAAAGTTCAAATAATCCGGTATATACAAGGGCTGTAAAAGCGCCAAAGAGTAATACCGCAATTAATAAACTTAAAGCCGCCTTCTGTGAAGTTGTCACGNTTCTTTACCCCGGAAATAATTTTTAAACTTTTNTGCTTTTTTNATTATCGGCAAAAAAAAACTCCTACTATATTATATATAATATTTCATATTAATGTGTTATAAAAGTACCATGATTGACACCACTTTGGATCAGCTTAATATGAATCTATCTATAGATAAATATAGGAAAATTAAGGCATTTTTGGTAGGCATTANAGACAAAAATATTTCTGCCCTGGAAGCTGCTTCCCTTGCGGAAGAGCTTAAAAACCTTGCAAATACGCTTGAACTTGAAATTTTATCGCTGGAAACAGTAAATATTAGGGAAAACCATGTAAAATATGGCATGGGAACCGGAAAAGCTGAAGAATTAGCCCAAAAAGCTGCCCTTTTAGAGGCAGATTGCATTATTTTTGACCGTGTTATCAGCCCTTCCCAGCAAAGGAACTGGGAAGCACTCTCCGGCATTGCCGTTTTGGATCGCCAGGAGCTGATNATNCAGATTTTTGCCAGCCGTGCATCTACCCGGGAAGCCNCTTTGCAGGTACAAATGGCAGAATTAACTTATTCATTGCCGCGCCTGGAGCACAAGTATATAGACCTTTCCAGGCAAAGGGGCGGACGTTATGGAACCCGCGGCTCTGGTGAAACAAGGCTGGAAACAGACAGGCGCCGCCTTGAGCAGAGGATTCATAAACTTAAGGAAGAGCTGGAAGAGGTAAAAAGCCAGCGCCAGGTTCAAAGGAAGCTTCGCAAGCGGCAGGGCGTGCCGGTTTGTGCCCTTGTAGGCTATACCAATTCCGGAAAGTCGACGATCCTAAACGCCCTGACAGGGGCCGGTGTTTTAGCCGAAGACAAACTTTTTGCAACGCTGGATTCAACTTCCCGAAAGCTAAAACTGCCCCTTGGCACGGAGGTTCTTTTAATAGATACCGTTGGCTTTATCCGGCGCCTGCCCCACAGCCTCATAAACGCATTTCGTTCAACAATGGAAGAAGCCAGCCATGCGGATATACTCCTCTTCATTCTTGACGCTTCGTCCCCGGACATAAATGAACATTATGAAACCACCCTTTCGGTTCTTGGGGATCTTGGCGCCCGGGATATTCCCATAATTACTGTTCTAAACAAGATTGACAAATTGGAATCTGCCGAAGCTTTATTAAGGCAATTCTCCGGAAGCGTTCCTGTTTCCGCAATTGACGGAAAGGGCCTGGATCTGCTTTGCGGGCGGATAGAAAGTACCCTTTCAAGGGCAAATATGTTTTTTCGCTTCCCGGTGAAAAACCCGGAGCTGGCAGCAATGGTTCACCGTAAAGGCCTGGTTGTTTCCGAAAAATACGGTGAAGATTTTATTGAAATGGAAGCCAAAGTGGATGAACGCGTTGCGGGTATATTAAAAAAATATAAAGTTAAGGAATGTTTTATAAATGAGTAAATCTGCCAAATCTGTACTGCTGTATATTATCCTGTTTGGAAGCATGTTTCTTTTCGGCTTTATAGAAAATATTAAAGGGGTAAGCTATCCGCTTATAAAAACGGAATTCGGCATTTCATACGAGCAGCAGGGAGTGATGGTTTCACTTCTTGCCATAAGTTATGTGGCGTTTTGTTTTATTGGCGGGATAATTATTGGAAGTTTGGGGGTTAAAAAAGCTTTCATTTCCGGCTTCGTATTAATGATTACAGGGCTTATAAGCGTGTTTTTTATGCCGGGGTTCTGGCCTGTTGCCGTTTTTCTGCTTGTAGTTTTCGCCGGGTTTGGCCTTTTTGAAGTCTCAAGCAATGCGCTTGCAACCCAGGTTTTTACGAAAAAAGCTGCCCTGTTAATGAGCCTTTTGCATTTTTTTTATGGAGTAGGTGCCAGTTTAAGCCCGCGTGTTTCCGGAGCAATAACATTAAATATTAGCTGGCGGTATCTTTACCTTTTTTCCGTTCCCCTGGTACTTCTTATTTTTATTCCTTCTCTTATAGCCCGCTTTCCCCGCTCGGACGAGGAGCAGTACGGTGTAAAAAAAGCAGGTTTTTTTACTGCCTTAAAAACTCCCATGGTATGGGTTTTTTCGCTTGGCCTTGGGTTTATGGTAGCTGTGGAATTATCTTCCTCTAACTGGGGTAGCCTGTATTTTTTCGATGTCTATAATCTGGATCCAAAAACCAAAGGAGCTGCATTCATATCCAATTTTTATATCCTCTTTACTGTTTCGCGCCTTTTAAGCGGCTTTGCAATTGAAAAAATTGGTTATTTACGCAGCCTTTTTATCGGTGTCATTGCCTCGATTATAATTTTAGCCATTGGGTTTTTTCTTGGAGCCAACGGCATCTATGTTCTTCCTGTTCTCGGATTTTTTACAGCTATTTTATGGCCGACTATTATTGCAACGGCAATGGGCTATTTTAAAAATGATGCCCCTGTAATGACCAGTGCTATTATTGTTATAGGCGGCGCACTTAACAGCGGCGTTCAGTATCTTATGGGGCTCGCCAACCGCATTGCAGGTCCTGCCTGGGGCTACAGGAGCAGCGTGCTTTATGCAGTTCTTGCAGTTATTGTGCTAATAATCCTGGCCCGTGGAATGCGACGGCCATATGCTAATGGTGCTGTCCCTGAATGAATAAGGTACAGGCCTTTAGGTTATTGTTTTTTGCTGTTTTTAGCCTCTTTTTTTTAGGATGCTCAGGGGGAACTTACAGCATAGTTCCGGGCGAAGGTGTTTCTGTTCCCGGAATAACCGCTCTTGCCTTTAATAACGGCGGCGATAGTTTTGTTTCACTGGACGAAAATGGCTCTATCAGGATATGGGATGTATATTCAGGTTCTTCCCGCCTTTTGGAAGAAGGCGGGGAATTGCAGGATTTTCCTTTTGAAGCTGCTATCGGAGGGGAAGTTGGCCTCAGCTCGGCAGCGAGTTCCGGGATAAGGCAGGAATTCCCCGTTTTTAGCCCGGACGGGGCAAAAAAGCTTTTCCCGGCGAAAGACGGCAGTATAATTTTGGCCGATGCCGTGTCAGGAAACGAACTTGCAAGGTACTACGGTTTTGGTTCTGTTGATGAATGGGTTAGTTTGGTTCCGGAAGCTTATTACAATGCCTCGTTTCTGGGAAGTTCATATCTTGCCATAGAAACCAGGAACCGCCGGTTAAAGCTGGGGCAGCTTTCCGGTTTTCTTTTCAGGCCTGATCTTTTTTACGCCAGTATGCTTGGCGGCGGAAGTTTTAACCAAAAAGCCATGATGCCTGCTTTTTTAATGGATTTATTAAATAAAAACCAGGCGCCGCCGGAAGTTTCCCTTTCCATGGAAAAAGGGAATTTAAAAATTAAAGTAATAGAGCAAAAGGGCGGCACCGGGCATGTTGCGCTTTTCAGGCGCAGTGCCGGCCGGGAAATACCTTTTGGCCTGTTTGATGCAGAAGAAAAAGCCGCATCCAAATATCCGGAAAGGGGCAAAACCTGCTACGAAATTATTGTTGAACCTGGCTTTTTAACCGGCGAGATTGGCGTTTCGGCTTTTAATAAAACCAACACTGTTGAATCAGAAACAACCTGGATTGCTTTGCCCGGATTAACAGCAATTTCCCTGGAACAATCGCCCTCTTTTTTGGCACTGCTTGTTTCGGAAAGCGAAGAAGATATAAATGCACTGGAAGGAATTCTTTCCCTTCAAAACGGAGGGGAATTATATTCCACAGCAGAGATAGTTAAATATTTTGGCAGTGATTTTTCGAAAGACAGCTTTTTAAAAGCCCTGGAGAATCTTCGGCCGGGAGGGGAGTCCCGCCTTTCAGGTTCGCCGGCAGGCTACGGGATGGGTTCCGGCAACACGATCCTGTTTTACCTTGGGGGCAGGGGATATGCAGGCCCTAACGGGGACCTCCTCATTGTCCCATGGAATGCAGCCGGAGAAATCTCCGGGGATGATATATTAAAAGCCCTGTCTGGCTTTTTCCCCAATGTGGTTCTGCTTCTGGACCTGGAACCTGCTTTGCCCCTTAT
>JGI24702J35022_10000388_pt1 | contig 26188 bp, 28 predicted proteins | sample TergutTh196P4_FD_35022 | JGI IMG/M metagenome (IMG submission 35022)
GTGGGTCGGGTCGATGTGACTTGCTGCTTGCTTTTCCTTGATGTGGCGAGACACGGATGGATGCGGATATCAGCTCCGGTTAGCCGTGAACTGTAACATAAATCCCGGTAACTGTTCAAAGGGTATCCAAAAAAGCTCGCAATGGTTACAGTCTAGACACACAAGTTTTAGCCATTGTTACTAGTTTTCACCACTATATCAGTGCGTTGCCTGTACCCAACCTGTGTTTTTAGATGACACTGAACTGTGACTAATCCCGCGATGTCTGTTAAGTCACGCGGGATTATCTCTGTATTAAAATGAGTTATTGGCTTTGAGTATCCCGATCACCACGTAGCGCGCGTCGTCAAACTCGTAAGAACAGGTTGAGAACACTATTGCCTTGTCGCCTTCTTCAAATCTCACGCCGCTTTTGAAGGTCGTGTTCTTTTCCGCGTATGCTATGAGCGAGTCAACATTCTCTTCAAACATGAACGCCCGCTCTGTCCACTGCCCGGCTTCAATCAAGCAACCGTACGCGAGTTCTATCTTGTATTCATCTTGCTCGGTATACAGATACATGACTGGATGCTGCTCATAATACTTCTGTTTCTTGTATCCTGACAAACTGCCGAACATACTTCCTGACTTCATGTGATGCCCATAAATCACCATCAACCGTTCGCTCATGTCAACAGCGTTGTTGTAATCTATAAACAGGGAGCCATTTGAATTTCTTGTCCTGTCAGGCAGGTGGTTGAGATAATAACTGTAGTTGGAGGCTCTCATGACAGGATAATCGATCACCGTACCCGGACTATACAACCAAGCTATCGCGTCATCGTTGATCTCCCTCAACTTTTCAAAGCTTATACCACTTGCTTGAGTGTATGTGTCGTTGTGGTTTTCCAACGAAATAGCCTCAATTCCCTGCGCTTGGGGCGCCCCGGGAATATCGGGTGAGGTTTCCCGGGGCGTCTGGGGTTGTTTTTGTTTCGATGTGGCAGTCTCTTTCACCAAGTCGCGCAAATTACCGTAAGCTTCCGCGCCTTCCTGATATATTTGCCGCGTGGTTAAGAGTTGTCCCCCTGCGTAAACCATAATACCGATTCCCAGTAGCAGCGCTATTATGGCAAAAACCGTTTTCTTCCTCATGTCACTCACATGACTTTCTACGTTTTCTTCCTATGATCAGGTACATTGCTGTCCCGATAACCAACAGGCTGCCAAGGATAAACAATGAGATCGAAAGAACGTTGTTGCTGTCGTCCCCGGTCTTGGGGCCAACTACACCTGGCTTTGGCGGGTCAATTAGCTTTGGCGGATCGGTCGGTTTGGGCTCTTCCGGCGGATCGGTCGGTTTGGGTTCTTCTGGCGGGTCGGTCGGTTTGGGTTCTTCCGGCGGGTCGGTCGGTTTGGGCGTTACTGTCCCTCCGCCTCCGCCTCCGCCCCCGCCTCCGCCCGTTCTATAGACGTTTGTGAAGGCAAGTTCCGTAACCGTTTTGTTCGTATTGTCCGTTATCGTCCGCGACAGCACTAACTGTCCGTCCACTAATGTGACTATGTCCGTGATTGTATACACTGTCGTGTCATATGTATAACCGCTCACGTTCGTGTTTAATTCATTTACTTTGTACGTATACGTTCCTGTTTTATCATAGCTCCACTTCCCGAACTTGCCTTGACCTTGCCCTGTTATATATATTGTCTTAGCTCCGTTGTCGCTCTCTGAAGGCATTGGCTGGGAATCGCCCTGTGAAACCAACCTGAACGCAAATGTGGTGCTATAGCCTGGGTTGCCGTTGATTATTTTTGTGACCGGGGGGTCTATCATCAAGTCAGGATTGGTAGACGTGATCCCATAGCCGTTCTCGAAAACAATCTCATCCGCTTTTGCGCTGTCGACGTTTGACACCGTGACGTATACGTCGAGCGACTCTTCTACATACACTTTTATAGTGTATACTTTCTTGTCGTATGTATATCCTGGTTTTTCCGTTCCAATTACCTGGAAGACCTCATAATCATAGTCGTCTTGTCGGCTGTAATTCAACGGGCCAATCGTCGTTGAGTTGTTGCCTGTGATTGAAAAGGAATAACCTGTCGCCGTACTGCCTGACGGCATTGGATTGCTTGGGGAAAGAGGCCTTAACCTGTAGTCGAAGGTTTCGTCCACAGTATTCGAAGAAGCAGAGTAGACTTGCCTGACTGTTAGATATAGCAAACCGTCAGCCGCCCTGGTCGCCATTGGTGTCACAGCGATTAGTACAATCATAAACACCATAATCGAACATACTGTTCTATTCATAATCTTCGATGCTCTGCTCATTTTTACTTCCCCTCCTTCTTCTATCATTTTTAGTTTTTCTATATTTGCGGCATATGCTAATACTTTTAATAGTTATTATTACAGTTAACATGATCAGTGCCAGCAATGTCCAGATAGAGATTTCGCTAACCTGACAGCTTTCATCTTTTTCTCTGTCGTCGCTTACACCTTCCACGTCCTCAGCCGTTTCTTCATGCGGTTTGTCGTTTAATCTTCCTACCAGGATATCGCGCCCGTTTGTCGAGTTATCTGAACAAGTACTAAGCAAAACAATCCGATCCGATACGCTGATTCCGATGTCCCTGGTATGGATCATTTTTTCAGACAGAACATCAAGATATCCTTGGCGCCCCTCGCCTTCCACGCCCGCCTTAAAAATCGATGAGTCGTAGGCGTCCGTGCGTAGGAAGGCGAAAAATTCGATCTCGTGGTCTTGCCGGTCAAAGTACAGGTTTCCGTATCTGTTGGCGTCAAACTTGCTCTTGTCGGCGAAGGTATCCAAGTCTCCAAACATGGTATTTCTAGCCATATGGTGTCCGTATAGGATGTTGTTAAAGTCACTGAAATCTTTGCTGTTGGTGTAATCCAGGAATATCGCCCCTGATAGGGAATACTGGCCCTCCGCGTTGGTGTTGATATATTTCATGTTGCTGTCGCCCTGGGTCACGGGGTAGTCGATATTCGTGTTGAAAACTGTGAGCCAAGCGATTACTTCAGGGTTGAGGGCCTGTAATTCCTCAAATGATTTTCCTTCATTCTCAGCTGTGGGTTTGTAGATCGCGTATTGCGATTTATCCGCAGCCTGGTGGAGTTCTTTGGAGTCCCACAGGGCATATCCGGCGTAGGCAGTAAGCAGTACGATGGATATCTGCACTATTATATTTACGATGATATTGCCAAGTTTGATAGTTTTTCTACCTATTAATTCGCGAACCTTCATGCCCTGTGGACCTCCTTTCTATATCTAACTGACTATCTGCCAGTCTTTAACATTGCGGTTAATATTACCGCTTATTACTAGTCTTCGACCCTCTTGCGTGATTTGACTGCGAGGAAACCGATGATTCCGAGCACCGCCATACCGATGAGCACTACGTACGGGATATCGTCAACCGCGAGACCTGTCGGTGGTTGGCCACCTACGGTGTTGATAAATTCCACTGTGTTAATGTTAATTCCGTTCATTGTGTAGTGCGGTCCCTTGTCAGCAGCATCATTGGGGAATCCCCACCAGTCACCAGATGACACGTTTGATGGCTTTTCAATTTTGGTACCCGCGTTTGGGCCGAACGAATGAGTATACTCGGTTCCAGTGCCAGCCACAATTTGTTCCTTAACTTCAACTTTCGCGCCGACTTCCAGATTGTAAACTAACAATCTCTCTCCATCCTTGAGTTTAACCGTCGTAGGAGTGTTCGAAGTAAGTGTAACGTAAGCTTCTGTGGGGAGATCTACGGATGTATATGTACTTTCATCAGCAATACGGACATATTCACCGGCTGCATTGACTTTGTAAGCTTTGTATGTTTGGTCGTTATTCCCAAGGGGGTCGGCGGCTACGGGAGTTTTGACAGTTACTTCAAAATTATATAGTTTTTCTGAATTTGGATTGCTACCACCGACTGTTTTCGTGATCGCTAAAGAGTTCTTGTCATGTGTTGGTGTCGTCGGTCCATTAGTCTTCCAGTATCTGTTGGTGAAAATTATTTCTGAATAGTTATCCCTTATTTCATCTGGCTCTCCAGGTTCAACATCCCCTGGTGTTGGGTCTAGTTTGCCATCGCCTTCCGATCCTGGATAGTATGCATCCTTGGTGCCTTCAACTAATTTCGCAAAGACATATCTTGCGAATAGGGTGCCGTTCGCGTCTTCTTCAACATAAATCCACAGTTCATAAGAAGCAGTTGAAAAATGCTTATGTTCTTCACGGTCAGTTTCTGGGTTTGGAGTAATTACGCTATTTACCTGATCTTCATATATCGTGTATCTATATATTCCAGCGCCTGCACCCCAGTCGTTCCCGTTTGGGTCTATATTCGCAAGAATATCATCTGTTTGTACTACTAGGTACTGGGTACCTTCATGCATAAATGTTTCGCCTTGATATAAGGTAAAGGTAACCGTTTCGGAGCCGTTTTTGCCTAGGACAGGCATGCCGGTTGTGTCTGTTCCTGTTTCACCTAAGCCAGCTGCTTCAATCTTAAAAATAAATTTTGCCGCCGGAACATCAGTGTTTGTGGGGATCATGTATACTTTGGTGATCGCCGCTTCTGCGGGGTCGCTCGCACTGTTACCTGTACCGATATCCGCTGATGTTGTCAGAACCATACTGAAGCACATTACTAGCGCTAACGCAACACTTGATACTACTTTAAATATGTGGTTTGTCTTTCTGGTCATTTTATGACCCTCCTTTAATAATATTTTATAGTTTTGTAATCGCCGTTTCCAACTCGCCTTTTTGGTTTGCTGGTCCTGACTTGTATATCCATGGAAGAATTGGTCTGGACATCTCAGTCCTTCATCACATGTCAATACTATTTTCATTCTTCGAACGTTTGCTTGCTTGCTTGCTTACTTGCTTGTTTGTTTGTTTACTTACTTACTTACTTGCTTGTTTACTTACTTGCTTGCTTGTTACGTATTTACTTGTTTACTTATTTACTTATTTACTTGTTTACTTGTTTGTTTGCTTGCTTGTTTGTTTTTCTGGGTTTTGTTTGTCGAAGATTGATTGTGTTCGTATTTTACCGCTAAGCTCTTATCGCCGCTACACCCTAAAGGGTAGAAATTCGCAAATTCCTGAATGTTATTTTTCACAGGCTATATTCATCCGGAATGTCGCTCCAAACGCGTATCTTCGCCTGTATTGTATGCGTTAAACAGCCTGCCATTGCGGCGTATATACCGAAATGGCAGGCTTTGTTCACTGTTAGCTTCAGGCTTTTCGCCTATCGCTTGCGGCCATGTATGTGTGTGGGTATTTGTATATATGCATGTGTATGCTAAATACTTCTCCTGCGTAGTATTGTCATCACTTTCCCTAAGGTTTTTTCGATCTCCACGCAACCGTACACCCTGCTGTCCGTAGCGTCTACCCTGAAATCTCCCAACACGAAGACATGGCCCTCTGGAACAATCAGCGGAAACTCCACACCATCCTGGTACCGCTCCGTTTTTTGATATATACCTGGTTCCTGTTGAAGTGCTCCGTTTACCATTAACCCATCTTCTGAGATGTCGACTTCATCGCCCGCTGTGGCGATAACTCTCCTGACCTGCTTATGCCCCTTATATTCCAACGCTACCGCGTCCTGGGGCAGGTAACCGTCTTTGATGTATCGGTAAAAGATTACCAGGTCCCCGTCTTTAATCGCTGGATCCATTGAAGGGTCTTGGTACCTTATGAATCCGAACAGGAACGTAGACAACAAGACGAAGGTCACTGTGATCAACAAGACTTTCATAAGCAGAAACAGCAGCTCTTTCCATAATGGCACCTTTTTTGAAACCTTATTGTGAACTCTTTTAGCGCCACGAGCTTTTACTGTTTCTTTTGTACGGACTTCCGCCGTTTCATTTTTCCAAACTACTGACGTTTCTTCTTCTGGTTCGACTACCCAGGCTTCTGACGTTTCTTCTCCTATTTTGTTGTCCCAGGTTACTGGCGTTTCTTCCCTTTTTTCGTCTACCCAGGTTTCCGGTGTTTCCTGTTCTGTTTCGTCTCCCCAGGCTTCCGATGCTTCTTCTCCTGTTTCGTGTTCCCAGGTTGCTGGCGTTTCTTCTCGTTCTCCCTCTCCCCAGGCTTTCGGCGTTTCCTCTTCTGTTTCGTCTCCCCAGGCTTCTGCTGTTTCTTCTCCTGTTTCGTGTTCCCAGAATTCCGCTTCTATTTTCCAGTCTTCTCGCGTTTCGTTTCCCGCCCATTTTCGTGTTTCGGTTACATCAACAGCGGGTTCATCCGGAATTGTAGTGGGTTCCGCCATAAAACCAACAAGATTGAATTCAGCAAAAAATTCCTGGTTGATTTGATGTATACTTTTAATCATAGTTACGCACCTTAATTCTTCATTACTTCTTCTATATCAGGGATGGATTCGTGAGCGTATAAAAATCATGATTTCGCTCCCCACATCTCCTTACCCCTAGCTACTAACCACTAGCCACTAACCACTAGCCACTGGGCTGCGCTCTTGAGGCGTGGACATAGTTTGTGGCGCTGGCGCAGCCCCTGCCCTCTCTTCCGTATCCGTCTCCGTCTCCGTCTTTGTTTTATTAACCCATTGAACAACGTTTAGCGTGACGAATGAACCGATGAACAATCCTAAAATGATCAACACGATATTGTTGTTCGTTTGCAAATAGGACATTATCCCGCCAATCACGGGAAGCGATAAAACCACTCTACCGACTACGTCCTCTTCCCGTACAATCTCCACATCCGTGTTGTTAACTCCTCTAGTCATGAATCCCCTATAGCCGCTGTTAAGGTAGTTTTCATAAATGTCTGTGATCTGGTGTGCTACGTGAGCGCTGTCCGCTCGCGTGAAGGTTATATTGTCCCCTACTACCAGATTGTATGGCTCTATCCGGCGTGCCACGATCAACGAATCTTTTGGTATCTCATCTTTCGTGCTGGAGGACGCCGCTGTGAATAATGAGTATCCAAAAATCTTTCTCGATGCTTCGTTACCAAAGGAAGTAGAAGTAAATACTGATATCAACGCCAACAGCAACACCAGAAGGAAGAATATGTCCATTATGCGTGCGAACACTCCGCGATTCCTTTTTGTTTTTCTCTCTTTTGGTGGTCTTGCCTTCCGTTTTCCGGATGATTCTATCTCCCTTACTTTGGGTGTTCTTACCCTTCGGAAGAAACGTCGCGACTGTTTATTATCATTTTGAGTCGCCACGTCATCCGAATGGAATACACTTTCCAGGGATTTACTCTCAACTTGCGGCTTCGAGCTCAGATCTTCGCTTTGTTGCTTATCACTGTAGGAATTGTTTAATAAACTTTCAGACATGAACTCCTTGTTCAAGTCTTCCAATGATTTTACAGCCATCAATAACACTCCTTCCAACTAACTCTGTTTTGCGCCTATCACATTGACGCGACCGTTTTCCTCTCCGGCGAATGATATAGTAATTTGTCCAGTTCCCCTAACGCTTGTTCCATTATTTTTTTCGTCTGTTCAATGTTTCTTTTTGCACGCATATCAATCATGGTCGCGTCAGCTTTCGCTTCATTTATGATCTTTTGCGCGGTTTCCTTTACCTGGACTACTTCAGCGTTAGCTCCATCAACAAGCTGCCGCGCTTCCGATTTAATTATCAGCGCTTCCGCGCGCGCGTCTTCGATGATTTTTTGAGCCAACATTTCTGTGCTTTCTTTAAAATCCCGCAAGAACAAATCCAGGCGGACCGCCTGCTCTCTTAAGGAATACATCGACCCCGTCGTGCTTTCCGCCAGTTCACTGTAGCGGGTAGTATTTCCTGGAAATTGGTACTTTTCGATAACATCTATGTCTTCGAGCAGTTCATGCATTGTGTAGTTTTTTAACGATCCTGTTGCGTCCATTGTGTATTTTTCCTCTGGACTGCTATAGTTTTCAAGCGCTCTTGGTATGATGTCCGAGTTCGCATCCGATCGCGCATGGTCTTTCCTTTTATGGGAATTCGCCATTAGATCCGCGTACTTATTGCTTATGTCCTGATATTCGCCGTATGTTTCCTGATATGCGTCGCTGAGTCTCTTGATGTAATTATCGACTTGGTCTTTGTTGTAACCATATATTTCAGTCTCAAAAGAAATACTTGTATTAGTCATTTTAATTCCGTCTCCTTCGTGAAATACGGCCCCGCCGCGTGTTGTTTCGTTAATCTTACCCAATAATATATGTTGCTGAATAAAGATTACGTTTGTATTCTAACAGTGATTATTTTTTGCTACTACACCCAAAAGGGTGAATATTCACTGCTTATTTCATTCCAACGTATATGTGTGTACTCTGTTTCGCGTGGCTTCCTATTGAACGCAAAAAAATAGCGGAAAAGTCACTTAGACTTCTCTACTATTTCCTACGTTAATTGCGCCCACAACCCAATAAATGGCGCCAGTTGTCATAAGATTGGTTGTAAGCAACAAACTGGCACAACACAACGGCTCAAGGAAACACCTCAAACCGTTGCGGTTGGTGGACCCGAAGGGGATCGAACCCTCGAACCTCACGGATGCGAACCGTGCGCTCTCCCAGCTGAGCTACGGGCCCCTATTCAGATATTGATGTTAACGTATTTCAATCATCGTCGTCGTCATCGTCGTCATCGTCGTCATCGTCAAAATCAAACTCAAGGTCTTCGCCACACGACGAACATCTTATGGAGTTCTGTTTTAAATCGGACTCCTGAAGTTTCATCTCCGTTCCGCAGGAAGGGCACTCAATTTCAAAGGGATAACCGTCGAGACCGCAAAATTTGCAGCCGGACTCGTCGTCATCGTCGAAACCATCATCGTCATCATCGTCGTCGTCATCATCATCGTCGTCATCATCGTCGTCATCGTCATCGTCATCGTCGAAGTCATCGTCGTCGTCAAAACCATCGTCGTCGTCAAAAAGAAATTCCTCAACGTCAGCCAGATCGTCAGAAACCGCGTCAAGTTCCTCACCAATATCCCGCGTGTTTTCCTTGAGCTCCTCTATTTCATCCGCCAAAGCGGAAAGGGTTTCAATAATGACCGATATCAACTTCTCCGCTTTTGATTCCTGATCAAGCCCCAAGCCCTCAGCCAGACCTTTCAAAAACGCGATTCTTTCCTTGATAGACATATCTTACCTCCATCAAATAATAATTATTATATTTACAAGTCATGCGTATTACCCCGAACAATTAGCCCTTAGCGCGTTCAAGGTATTCGCCTGTCCTTGTGTCTATGCGGATTTTTTCGCCTTCATCAATAAAAAGGGGTACCTTTACTTCAGCCCCGGTTTCTAACGTCGCCGGCTTCATGACGTTTGTCGCCGTATCGCCTTTAAAGCCAGGGTCAGTGGCGGTAACAGTCAAGTCGACGAAATTGGGCGGGTCGACATTGTAGACCTTGCCCTTATATGAGTATATCGTGCAATTCATATTCTCCTTGACAAACTTGAAATTCTCCCCAAGAAGGCTGTGGTCGATAGGTTCAAGCTCATATGTTTCGAGATCCATGAAGTAATAAAGATTCCCGTCATTATAGCTATATTCCATCTCGCGACGTTCGACAAAAGCATTTTCAAACTTGTCCGAAGGGCTAAAAGAAACCTCAACTACCGTACCTGTTATAACGTTCTTTATTTTTGTGCGGACGAACGCGGCGCCTTTGCCTGGCTTGACATGCTGGAACTCTACTACCTGCATGACTTTCCCATCCATCTCGAATGTAACGCCATTTCTAAAATCGCCTGCTGAAATCATTCAGTATTCCTCCTATTCTTACCTGCGAAGAGCATTCTATATCAATTTCAGTCACAACGCAAGAAAAATTATATAATAATTAGCTTCTTCGTCAAATTTGTAATATTTTCGCAACCGTCTTTCGTGATATATATGACATCTTCTATTCTAACGCCGTAACGACCGGGGAGATATATGCCAGGTTCGGCGGAGATTACCGCGCCTTCCGGCAATATATCTTTGGATATCTGGGATGCTTTCATTGTTTCATGTATCTCAAGACCTAACTCATGTCCAAAACCATGCCCAAAGTACTCCCCATACCCGGCTTTTTCGATAACTAAACGCGCCGCCAAGTCCACGTCGTACCCGGACACGCCGGCGCGAGCAGCCCTGATACCAGCCTCCTGCGCCTCAAGCACTGTGTCGTACACCCTGACCATTTCTTCATCCGGATCTCCGATACACAGCGTCCTTGTCGTGTCGCTGCACCAACCGTCCAGGCGCGCCCCAAAATCAATCGTCAGAAACCCTTTTCCGATTTTAACATCCCCCGGAACGCCGTGCGGCATACTTGATTTAGCGCCGGACACTATTATTGGGTTAAATGATATATCGTCGGCTCCGTTTCGCAAAAACCTATAGACCAGCTCGGCGGCAAGTTCCTTTTCAGTTATATCCATGTTTATCAGCGGTATAATTTCCTCAAATGATTTTTCCGCAATTCGCTGGACTTTTTTCAATTGTTCGAGGTCGTCAGGCGTCTTAACCGCGCGTAAACCTTCGATGACTTTTTGAACCGGGATGAGCTCAACTCCTAGCTTCTCAGTCCACTCAAGATACCCTGCATATGATACGCAGCTTTCTTCAAACCCGACAGAGGTTATCTCCCGCTCGTCCAACTTTGCTTTTATCAGTGCCGCGTATGGCTCAACATTTGTGACGAGCTGTACATGCGCGCCCGTAATTGCCATCCCGGCAGCTTCTATGTAGCGCGCGTCGGTAAAGAACCATGCGCTGTCGGCTGTTACAAGAAGCACTCCGTCGCTGGATTCGAACCCTGTTGCGTACAGTCTGTTCGCCTGATTAGTAAGTATAATCGCACCGAATCCCTTCCCGGATAAAGCATCCTTTATTTTTTCAATATTGTTCAAATCATTCAACCCCTTAAACTAAGCATTATCTAAACATTTTGTTCCCGCACATCGCCCTGAAAGGCATCTCCAACGCGTATCTAATAACAAGGAGTGGATTTGTGAAACGTCTCGGCCGCACAATTATCGATATAATGCCGGCGCGGTTAGCGGCGAGCGCGTCCGCGAAAATCTGATCTCCTACAAGCGCTGATTCGTCTTGTTTGAACCCGAATTCCTCAATAGTCCGCAACACGACCTTTGGTGAAGGCTTGGAAGCGCCTGCGGCATAGCCGACACTGAGCGCTTTTGCGAATGTTTCAACCCTTTTGTTACGAGCGTTGTTTGAAACAATAAACAGCCTAACTCCACATCCGACGACTCGCTCCGACCATAACGCGATGCTTTTTGCGAGCGACTGCTCGCTGTACGCGGCAATTGTGTTGTCCAAGTCGAGCATCAGTAATTTTACGCCTATTTCTCCCAGAAACTCCGGGGAGATATCCGTGAGATTGCGAAACAGATACAGCGGAACCGGGGAAAAGCTCATGGCATTGCCTGTCTTTCAACCGTTTTCACATTTTTTTCGATTTTCATGCGGGGCGCCATGATCTCATGACCACAGCCGAGACACACGAGTTTGAAATCCGCCCCCACCCTCAACGTCCGCCATTTGACAGACCCACAAGGATGTTTTTTCTTAAGTGTGACGATATCTCCGACCTGAATGTCCATATTGCGGCGGCTTTCTAAGAAGCTCAATACAGTGTTAGTCGTATAGTGGATACATTTCGCACAGCTTATTAACTTCAGCGCGGATGTAGTCGGCATTTGACTCGTAAGCCGACGCGGTCAGATAAATCAGTTCGGCAACCTTTTTCATATCGTTTTCGCGAAAGCCGCGGGTGGTGACTGCCGGTGTCCCAAGACGTATGCCGCTCGTAACAGACGCGACCTGCGGGTCGTTTGGTATCTTATTTTTGTTCACGGTTATATGAACCAGGTCGAGAAGCCGTTCCATATCCCGACCGGTAGTTCCAAATTTCCGCAGGTCGACAAGCATCATGTGGTTGTCTGTCCCACCGGAAACGAGGTCAAAACCGTACTGTACGAGACTGTCCGCTAAAGCTACCGCGTTCTTGCGGATTTGTCGCTGATACTCTTTAAATTCCGGTCTCAACGCTTCGCCAAACGCGACTGCTTTCGCTGCTATAATGTGCATTAACGGGCCTCCCTGGGCACCGGGGAAGACTGCTGAGTTTATTTTTTTCGCCAAGCTTTCGTCGTTTGTCATGATAAAGCCGGCTCGAGGTCCGCGCATTGTCTTGTGCGTTGTGCTTGTAACAATATCCGCGTACGGCATGGGACTTGGGTGCTCTCCCGCAGCGACAAGGCCGCATATGTGCGCCAGATCGACCATTAAATATGCACCGACCTCATGAGCTATTTCTGAAAACTTCTTGAAGTCTATTACCCTCGGATACGCTGAGGCGCCGGCGACAATCATCTTGGGCTTGCTTTCCTTAGCGAGTTTTAGAACCTCGTCGTAGTCGATGAGGTTTGTATCGGGAGTCACGCCGTATGACACAATATTATAGTATTTCCCGGAGAAGTTCGCCGTGCTGCCGTGCGTTAGATGCCCGCCGTGGTCAAGTTTCATAGCCAAAACGGTGTCGCCCGGTTGGCACAGCACCATATAGGCTACATAGTTTGCCGACGCACCGGAATGGGGTTGGACATTGACAAATTCCGCTCCGAACAGTTCCTTAGCCCGCGTAATTGCTATTTCCTCGACGACATCGACCTCCTCGCAACCGCCGTAGTAGCGTCGCCCCGGATAACCCTCGGCGTATTTATTCGTCAATATCGTGCCTGCTGTCATCAATACCGTTTCACTTACGAAGTTTTCAGACGCTATTAACTCGATATTTCTGCGTTGACGGGCAAATTCCCGTTCAATGACCTTGCCTACTGCCGGATCATTTTTTGATATCAGCGCCATCATTTCTCTAATCACTGACGTTCCTCCAAATATATTTAAATGTGTGTGACCTTCAAGAGGGTATTATATAAAAATTTACAACCCATTTCAACAGATAATTTTCGAAATATTTAATAATACAAGAAAATACAAGAAAATGTGCTGTAGCATTCATAAACAATCGGTTGCGGACGCGGTTAGCCGCGTGATATATTATAAATAATCAATTTTACGAGGCGAAATTATGTTAACAAACGATGAAATAAACGAATTGATCCAATTGCTAAAAGAATGCTACCCTGATCCGGTTTGCGCGCTTATCTATAAAAAGGACTACGAATTGCTGTTTGCCACGCGCCTAGCTGCGCAGTGTTCTGACGCGCGCGTGAATATGGTCACTCCAGTACTTTTCGCGCGGTACCCGACCCTTGAAGCGCTTGCAGGCGCCGATTTGGGGCAACTGGAGAATATCATCCATTCCTGCGGCTTTTATAGGACGAAGGCTCGCGACATCGTGGCCGCTTCAGCGTTGATTATTGCCGAGTTTGGCGGACAAGTACCGGATACTATGGAAAATCTGCTAAAGTTGCCCGGTGTTGGGCGCAAAACAGCAAATCTCATATTGGGAGATATTTACGGTAAGCCCGCCATCGTGGTAGATACGCATTGCATCAGGCTTTCCAACAGGATCGGGCTGGTTAAGACAACGGATCCTGTTAAGATCGAAAAAGCTCTTCGCAAAGTGTTGCCGCCAGAGTGCTCCTCTGATTTTTGCCATCGCCTTGTCCTGCACGGACGCGCCGTCTGCACCGCAAGAAATCCGAACTGCGGCGGATGCCGTGTTTCCGGCATTTGCCAACACTATTCACTTGTAGCCAATAGTTGAGGATTTGTTGCTAAAACTTGTGTAATTAGTAGAAACTATTGTACTATTTCCTACGATGTGCTATAACTATAATCGCTGTTGAAAAGATTTGCGGAATTATAGTGCTCGGATTTGCGCGCGCCAGAAGGCGAGCTAGCCGGGGCACGATCCGCGAGGGTGGTGCGGAGACAATGTTGTTTGAACGGAATATAACGCCAAGCTGCGCGTACTGTCATTTTGGGACCGACATGGGATACGGCGTAGTCGCGTGTGTAAGACGCGGTATTATGGCCGGCTACGGTTCATGCAGGACATTTCGTTATGAACCGACGAAGCGCGTCCCTGAGGTTACACCTGACCTTAATCTGGCAGGGTTATCGGAAGAAGACTTCTCGCTTTAGCAGCCAGGGTGTATTCGCGTCTCTTCATCAAACAGCCGATAAATAATCTTTAGCTATGTTATTTGCGCTTTTTGATTTTCCAAGTTGGTACGCCATTCATGAACTCAAGTATGGCGTATGTTTTTTCGCCCATACCGATGCTACCTGGGTTTATGACGATTAAACCCTCATAATTCGCACAATATTGTATATGCGTATGCCCGAAAAGCAATATATCAGCTCCTCGACTGGAAGCGGCGCCTATTACGCGCGAGTATCCAAATTTAACGCCATATATATGGCCGTGGGTCATAAAGAATCTTTTTCCGCCAAAAGTAAATTCGTCTACATCGAGATTCTCCGACGATCGGTCACAGTTCCCCCTTACGGAACGAAGCGGGATTTCCGGGTACTCACACTCTATCGGGGCACAATCCCTGTCGTGGTCGCCTAGGTGTAATATCAGCTCTGGTGACTCGATCGCAACGGTTTCCAACATCGTTTCTATATTATTGTGGGAATCGGACATTATTAATATTTTCACTTTATCCTCAATTTCTCAAGTATCCAAAACATTAGCCCCGTCGGGAAGTATAAACGCCGCCGGGTCCGCTTCGCCAATGAGGCATTCGTCTGAGGACATACTGTAAATCAATTCCCCCGCCTCGTCACGCTCTTCAGCGCCAACGACAAGACCTAGATCAAGCGAAATATAAATAGTTCCAACATTATTGAGAAGTGGTGAACGATAAACCGCGTATACGCAGTACTCTCCATTGTAATCAATATAACCCGCGTCGATTATATCGCTTTTGTCAAGTTTGAGTAAGTCTTCATAAGTGACAAGCATCTGCCATTCATCAGCGGTTCTGTATCCATCGCCGGACGATTCCAAATTCCCGATATATGGCCTGTTCTCGCCTTTGTACCAGATATATAACGTATCCGGAGTGATGATAATCCGTTTTTCAGCGCCAACGGATGGCAGTGTTGTTAGAGAAACAAATCTCTCCATCACCGATACGCTTACACTATACTCAGCCCTTCCGCCATCCCAATAGCACGCGATTTTCACATCGCGGCTGTAAACACGAGGGCGCGACAAAGCTGAAACGACTGCCTGTATCGTCTCCTTTGTAACCTCGACCCGGTCAAGGTCGTCAGATTCTATTGTTATGGGTGTTGTAACAGGCGCCTGACGTTCTGGAAGCGCGATCGCTTCGCTCTCACTGCCAAGGTACAGGTTTAGCAGCATAATGCCTGCGAACACGATAATAATCAGCAAGCCAAAGAGCGTTACACCCAGCATCCTTTTCGTACTCATTTTTTATTTCCTTTACCCTTGAAAGCGAAAAATATGACGGTTGCCGCAATGAGTATGGCGAGAACGAGGATGAGCGCCCTGATCTCGTCGCTCGTAGTCAAGACTACCGCCACAAGTCCTAAAAGGCCGCTAATAGCGTACAAGATAGCGACCGCCTGCTTCTGGGTCAGGCCCATATCCAGCAAACGGTGGTGAAAGTGACCGCGATCCGGAGACATGGGGTTCTTGCCCTTGAGGAGGCGACGCATAAACGCGAACGCTGTATCGACAAGCGGTAAAGCCAATATGAGGAAGGGCGCGGCGAACGATACAACAGCATAGAATTTAAACAACCCCATGATGGAAACTGTAGCCAACACATAACCAAGCAGCAGCGCGCCGGTATCGCCCATAAATATCTTCGCGGGATTAAAATTATACGGCATAAAACCGAGACACGCGCCCGCAAGCGCCGCCATAACTATCGCAATGTTTACGTCCGATACCATCAATGAGATAACAAGCACGACAATCGAGCTGATAGTCGATACGCCGACAGCCAGTCCGTCGAGCCCATCGATAAGGTTGAATGAATTCGTTATGGCTACGATCCAAATAATAGTCACCGGGATTGACAAATAGCCTAAAAATAGATAGTCCGACGAACTGAACACAAAAGGATTCGAGAATATTTCAATCACTATGCCATGAAACACGGCAATGAAAGCCGCGACTATCTGCATAACCAACTTAATATACGCGCTCAGCGGCTTGATATCGTCAATGACGCCTGTGATTACAACAATGACGGCGCCAATCAATACTCCGCGTATTTCTTTCGTAACATCTGCAAACAACAATACGCTCAATAAAAAAGCAATGAATATCGCCAAGCCGCCGAGCCTGGGGATCGGATTTTTATGCACCCTGCGCGCGTCATTCGGGACGTCGATAGCGCCCACGCGATTTGCGAACCACTTTACCCCTGGGGTCGCGGCAAGGCTGGAGAGCAGCGCTACTGCTACAGAAACTGCTATTCTTAGGTACATCGGCATGTTGGCGGACACCCCTTATCGTTCGATGAATCCAATTTTTTTGTAGACTTTTCTCAACGTCTTGTTTGCGGTACGTGAAGCCTTATCCGCACCTTGATCATATACGCTCCTCAGATATGACTTATCGGCCAGAAGTCTCAGGGTCTCCTCGCGGATAGGACGGAGCGTCTCGACGACGGCTTCACCAACTTTAGCCTTAAACACACCATACCCTTGCCCCTCGAATTCACATTCGATCTCGTCCAGGCTTTTTCCCGTACACGCTGAATATATCTGTATGAGATTCGAAATCCCCGGCTTATTAGCGAGATCATAACGTATACTCGATTCGCTGTCGGTTACCGCTCGCTTGAAAGCTCGCATGATATCTTCAGGTTTATCAAGCAGCAGGACGCAGCCGCCATCTGCGATTTCCGATTTGGACATTTTGTTGGTCGGCGCCTGAAGGTCCATAATCCTCGCGCCAACTTTGGGTATATACGGTTCTGGTAAATTAAAGACATCGCCATATATTCCGTTAAATCGGACGGCTATATCACGCGTGAGTTCGATGTGTTGCTTCTGGTCGCTGCCAACAGGAACCAGATCCGCCTGATATAATAGTATATCCGCCGCCATCAGGGCAGGATATGTAAAAAGTCCCGCGTTGATGTTATCGGCATTTTTAGCGGCTTTGTCCTTAAACTGCGTCATTCGGGATAACTCGCCAAACATTGTGTAGCAACTGAGAACCCAACTAAGTTCAGCGTGCGCGGGAACGTGGCTTTGGATAAACAAGGTGTTTTTATCAGGATCGATTCCACAAGCGATGTATTGAGCGAGTTGCGTGAGCGCCGTGTTGCGCAACTGAGCCGGATTTTGTCGGGACGTAATAGCGTGCATGTCGACAATAGTATAGTAGCAGTCGTAAATTTCCGACATAGCCGCCCAGTTTACCAGCGCCCCGAGATAGGAGCCAAGTGTCAGCGCGCCGCTTGGCTGGATACCTGAAAGTATAGTTTTTTTATCGTCCATATGTAACCCTCTGTTCATAAAAGATCAGCTAATGGTGAGCTAGCGATGAGCTAATGATGAGTTGTTAATTTGTTGTCAAACCATATTCCGCCGCCAGTTTTTTAAACCCCGGCAACGCACCTTCAACTGTTTTTTTCGCGACGCAATACGCTAGCCTTACAAATCCCGGGCAGGCAAACGAGGCGCCAGGCACAATCAGAATATTATACTTTTTGGCGGCGGCGGCAAATTCTTTGTCTTCGCAAGGTGTTTTGAGCCACATATAAAACGCGCCTTGGGGGAAAACAGGTTCGAAACCAAAGTCTACCAAGCCATTGTACAATATTTTTCTGTTCGCGTCATACGCGCCAATATCTGTTTTCTCCTCAAGGCATCGAGCGACTACTCTTTGCATCAGAGACGGCGCGTTAACAAACCCAAGAATACGTGTAGCGATGCCAGCCGAGTCGAAAACTAGTTGATAGTCGTCTATCTCGCTTGGGATAGCGATATATCCGATGCGCTCGCCAGGTAGCGAGAGCGATTTCGACCACGAATAGCATATTATCGTGTTTTTGTAGTATTTTGTCAGAAATGGTACTTCAGCCCCGTCATACGCGAGCTCGCGGTACGGTTCATCGGATATAATATATATCGATGTTCCTAATTCCCGTTCTTTGTCCGCTAAAACTACCGCCAGTTGCTTGATAGTCTCATCAGAGTATATCACTCCTGTCGGATTATTTGGCGAGTTGATAATTATGGCCTTTGTTTTTGGAGTAACAGCGGCGCGTAAGGTTTCTGGATCAGGCTGGAAGTTGGTTATATCTGATGGCGCGACTACGAGCTTGCCGTCAAAATTGCTCACGTAGTTACCATACTCGACGAAATATGGCGATATCGCTATGACTTCGTCGCCGGGGTTTAGTAATGTCTTAAGAACGACGTTGAGACCGCCTGCCGCCCCAACTGTCATTATGATATTATTCTCGTCAAACGACGTCGCGTATTTTGAGTTAAGCGAGTTCGCGATCGCCTGCCTGACGTCAGGATATCCGATATTGCTCATATAGCCATGGAGTCCCACCGGGTCACTTTCCGCCGCTATGTCGATTATTGCCTCTCTGACCGCCTCGGGTGCTGGGAAATTTGGATTGCCAAGACTGAAGTCATATACGTTTTCGCGACCGTGTATAGAAGCCAGTCTGTTGCCTTCTTCGAACATCGCGCGAATTACGCTGTTGTTCTTTGCGAGTGTTTTCATTTTTTCAGATATCATATTGTTCACCATCCATTAAAAATCTTTCTAATCCCATCAAATATACTGCCCAAGTTATACAATCTAGTCCTAACAAATATACTGCCTAGTCCCATCAAATGTGTATCATACACGGTTTTTGTCCAAATGTCTACTTCCTTTTCTTATTACGTTATGCTTGATAATGTTAATTCGTATGTTATAATGGCGTTTGTGAAGCGTTTTAGAGCTCCGTGTTATACATTACCGATAAACGGAATAACAACGCCGTAAGTGGCGGTATGAGGATTATATATCAATGATAGACAGAGATAAGGTTATGTCCGCTGTTAGAATGTTCCTTGAAGGTATTGGCGACAACCCAGAGCGCGACGGGCTGCTCGAAACTCCGGATAGGGTCGCGCGTATGTGCGAGGACATGTACGGCGGAATCAAAGAAGATCCGGAAGAGCACCTTCACAAGCAATTCCAGGCCCCGGGCAGCGAACTGGTCATTGAAAAAAATATCGTTTTCCATTCTATTTGCGAACACCATCTATTGCCATTTTTTGGTAAAGTCCACATTGCGTACATCCCCGGTGCTAAAGTAGTCGGACTCAGTAAGTTGTCACGTACTGTCGAGACATTTGCGCGTAGGCTGCAAATACAAGAACAGATGACAATCCAGATCGCGGATGCGATCGAGCGCCACTTGGAGCCAAAGGGCGTTATCGTTTTGATAGAGGCGGAACACACCTGTATGACGATGAGAGGCATCAAGAAACAGGGGGTTATGGCGACTACCATGGCAACCAGAGGGCTTTTCAGGGATAACTTTGAGAGGCAAAGGTTATTTTTGGACGCGGTCAAAAGCAGTTGATGCCTGACAGCATTGGATGAAACCGGGGAGTTGAGAGATGTTCATCGGCGACCGTGAGTTCGACACTGAGAATAATTGTTACATCGTAGGTATACTCAATGTGGCACCGGATTCTTTTTTTGACGGCGGAAAGTGGAACTCGTTCGACGGCGCTATGTATCATGCGGAAAACATGATAAAGGGTGGCGTCGATATTATTGATGTTGGTGGAGAGTCGACAAGGCCTGGATACACGCCTATAACGGCGCATGAGGAAACGGACAGAGCCGTACCGATTGTGGAGGGATTGCGCCGCCGGTTCGACGCGCCAGTTTCTATTGATACATACAAAAGCGAGGTCGCGGCGGAAGCGATCCGTGCCGGCGCCAGTCTCGTCAATGACATATGGGGCCTCAAACGCGACTCAAATATGGCGCGCGCTATATCCGAGGCTAGAGTGGCTTGTTGTCTTTCGCATAACAGGGAAAATACTGATTATGCTGATTTTATGCGCGATATGCTGGCTGATTTGCGACAGTCGGCAGAAATCGCCAGCAAAGCTGGTATCGAAAATGATAAGATAATCCTTGACCCCGGCATAGGCTTCGCAAAGCCATACAGGATGAATCTTGAGGCTATTAACAAGCTCGATATGGTGGGAGAACTTGGCTATCCAGTATTGCTTGGCGTGTCTCGCAAGAGCTTTATAGGGTTGATGCTCGGCTTACCGGTGACGGAACGTTTGGAAGGATCTTTGGCAGCTGCAGTAATAGGGGTTGCGCGCGGTTGTTCATTCGTACGCACGCACGATGTAAGGGAAACAAAACGAGCGGTATCAATGGCAAAATCGATTATAAGAGGTTACTAAAAATGGATAAAATCAATATTAAAAACCTGGAGATTTTCGCGAGGCACGGGGTTTTGCCAGAGGAAAACACTATTAATCAAAAGTTCCTTATATCAGCCTCGCTATATATGGACCTTAGTGAAGCAGGCAGGTTCGACGACCTCGGAAAAACGCTCGATTATGCTAAAATTTGTGGCGACATCAAGAAGTTTATCGAAAATAGCTCATTTTGCCTTATTGAAACCGCTGCGGAAAAACTTGCAGCGATATTATTAAATGAAAATCCGCCGCTACGAAGAATTTGGTTGGAAGTCAAGAAGCCCTGGGCACCGATCACAATTCCCGTCGAGACGGTGTCGGTCGAGATAGAGCGCTCAAAGCACACCGTCTATATAGCGCTTGGGTCGAACATTGGCGATAGGAAGGCGCATCTGGACTATGCTGTCAGCGAACTTGGTAAAGCTGAAGGTTGCCGCGTTGTCAACGTGTCGAGTTATATTTCCACAAAACCGTACGGATACGCTGAGCAGGACGATTTTCTCAATGGCTGTCTGGAACTGGAAACACTACTGACGCCAATTGAGCTGCTAAAACTACTTCTTAGCATCGAAGAAAAATCCGGGAGGGTTCGTGATATCCGTTGGGGCCCCCGAACGCTCGACCTCGATATAGTTTTCTATGACGATATAGTTATATCGGGCGATACGCTCAGAATACCTCACGCGCAAGCGCATATGAGACATTTTGTACTTACTCCGCTTAGCGAAATAGCGCCATACTTTCTCCATCCTGTTTTACGCAAGACAGTAGCTGAACTGCTTGATGAATTGGAAGCAAAGTAACAACCTGAAGGTGGGGATATAAGAATGGAAATTGCGGAAACGCTTGAATACATTCATAGCGTCAAATGGCAGGGTAGAAAGCCAGGACTTGAGCGTACGCGCGAACTCCTCAAGGTTCTAGGAAATCCCGAAAAATCGCTGAAATTCGTCCACATCGCCGGTACGAACGGAAAGGGTTCCACAGCCGCTTGCATTGCATCCGTACTCCAAAAATCGGGATACCGGACAGGTCTCTACACGTCTCCGTATATCCGGCGATTCAACGAGCGAATACGCGTAAACGGTGAAGATATACCAGATAACGAACTTATGCGCCTGACAGAGGAAATACGCCCGTACGCTGACGTGATGGAAGACTCCCCTACTGAATTTGAGCTGATAACAGCGCTGGCTATGAAGCATTTCCTTAACTCAAGATGCGATATCGTCGTGCTGGAAGTTGGTATGGGCGGCGAGCTTGATTCGACTAATGTCATAGAAAAACCGGAAGTGGCGGTTATCACTTCAATTGGTTATGACCATGTAAGAGAACTTGGGCCTACAATAAGTGATATCGCCTTAGCTAAAGCTGGAATAATTAAGAGCGGGGGCGACGTGGTTATTTATGGGGGAAATACTGAAGTGGAGGACGTGTTCAATCGTGTATCGGCGGAGCGCGGCGTAAGGCTGCTACGCGCAAATTTCTCGCGCGTATCGGAAGTGGAATTCTCGCTTGAAAGCATCAGATTCAAATTTGCCCCGTATGGTGAGATTGTTTTGCCGCTTGTGGGATCGTACCAGGTCTACAACGCCGCTGTTGCGATAACAGCGCTTGAGCTTTTACGGAGTAAAGGCTTCAAGATTAGCGCTGGTGATATTTTCAGTGGGCTTGCCTCTGTCAAATGGCCCGGCAGGTTTGAGATACTGGGGCGAGACCCAGTGTTCGTACTCGACGGGGCGCACAACCCACAGGGGGCGGAAGCAGCGGCAAACAGCTTGCGCCGCCATTTCGCGGGGCAAAAGATAGTATTCGTCGTAGGAGTAATGGCCGATAAAGACGTAAACGCGATGATGAACGCCATCGCGCCTCTGGCTGATTCTTTTATCGCGGTCCGTCCAAACCATCAGCGGGCTTTGGACGCTAAGACGCTTTGCGGGATACTATCGCGTTATGGAGTCCCTACTAAAGGATACAGCTCCATCTGGGACGGCGTCGCCGCCGCTCTCCGCAAGGCCGATTCAGGAACCGGGGCAATAAAATGTGGCATTGTCTGCGCTCTTGGCTCGTTGTATTTTTCAGAAGATATTCGCGCCGCTTATATGGCTTTATCAGTTTAGTTTTAATTTCTCGTACATGTCCGGACGGCGATCACGCGTTCTTTCAAGCGACTGGATGCGCCGCCACTTTTTTATATTCTCATGGTGCCCCGAGAGTAGTATTTCAGGCACATGGCGACCGTTCCAGACTTCCGGACGGGTATATTGCGGATATTCCAGCGCTCCGTCCCAATGGCTTTCGTCAATGAAGCATTCCTCGTCGGGCAAGACGCCGGGGACGAGACGGCATACCGCGTCAGCGACTGCCATTGCTGGTATCTCCCCGCCAGTCAGGACAAAATCACCAATCGACAGTTCCTCGTCCACACATTCTTCAATGAAACGCTCATCGACGCCTTCATAACGACCGCAGACAATTATGAGCCTGTCGTACTCGCCTTGGAGGCGCTTGGCGTCAGCTTGGGTGAAAACATGACCGCACGGGGACATGAATATCGTATGGATTTGCCGGCCTGCATCAGCACATATGTGTTGCCAGCACTTATAGAGAGGCTGGGCGAGCATTACGCACCCGCGGCCCCCACCATAAGGGTAATCGTCCACCTGCTTCTGCTTGTTTTCGCTATAATCGCGTATCTGATGGCACTCAACGCGAATATACCCGCGCTCCTGGCCTCGCCCCAAAACACTTTCGCATAGCATATCTCCGACAATATCGGGAAACAAAGTCATAATATCGATTCTCATCTCATAGCCCTTCGATAACACGTATCTTGATATAGCCTGATTCAATATTGACTTCTCTTACGAAATCAGGCACAGCTGGAATAAGCATCTCTCTCTCGCCCACAATGACATACACATCATTAGCTGGAAGTGTAAGCACATCGGAAACGATACCAAGCTCCTCGCCGGTGTCCACGTCCAGAGCGCGTAGTCCTGCTATGTCTGCTACAAAGTGACGCCCTTCCCCAAGCTGAACATCTCCCCTGTCAATATACACTGTTTTATTTTTGAGCCGTATCGCTCCCTCAAAGTCTGAAACGCCGCCAAGGGCTGCGATTACGCAACCCTTATGAACTCTTGCGGACAGCAATTCAACTGGTCTGCCATCAATGTAAAGGCGTTTAAACCCTGCTACGAAATTCGGAGAATCCGCCCACGGCTGTATTTTGACCTCACCGTTTACCCCATGTGTGTTGACGATTTTCCCGGCTTCAAGAAATCTGTTTATCATACCCGGAAATCAGTCGACTATGTCGACGCTGATACGTTTTCCTTGCCGCTGGGCGACCGAACGCATAAGAGCGCGGATTTCTTTCGCTATACGCCCCTGCCGACCTATGACTTTACCCATATCGTCCGGATTCACGCGCAACTCAAACACCGTCTCAGACTCGTTTTCGATCTCCGTGACTGATACGTCGTCGGGATTGTCCACCAGATTTTGCGCAATATAGCTCAGTAATTCTTTCATGGATATTGCCCCCTCATATCGCGCCGGCTTTTTTAAGCATAGCCTTGACAGTAGCGGTTGGTTGAGCGCCGTTTTTGATCCAGTATTGCGCGCGTTCCGCGTTTACTTTTATTTCCGACGGGGACATGAGAGGGTTGTAGGTTCCAATCTCCTCGATGCACCTGCCATCGCGCGGTGATACCGAGTCCGCTACGACAATCCTATAGAAGGGGTTCTTTTTCGCGCCCATCCTGCGCAATCTGATTTTTACCATTTCTTTGTTCCTCCATTAATATTCAAATTCAAAACTTGCCAAAACGCCCACGTCCTCCAAAAATTGCGGGCAATCTCCCTTTGGACATCTGTTTTGTCATTGCCTGCATCGTTTCGAATTGCTTGAGAAGTCTGTTAATGTCTACCACAGCAGTCCCGCTTCCAACTGCTATGCGTTTTTTGCGGCTACTGTTGAGGATCGACGGATTGTCGCGCTCGCGCGGCGTCATTGACAGAATTATGGCTTCTGTTTTGCTCAACATCGAATTGTCGATAGTTGCGCCAGCGAGTGCTTTCGCGTTGATACCCGGGATCATCCCGGCAATGTCGGGCAAGCCCCCCATAGACTTGAGCTGGCCTAGTTGCTCATAGTAGTCAGTCAGGGTGAACTTGTTTTTCATCAGTTTTTCAGCCAGTTCCTGCGTCTTTTTCTCATCAAAAGCCTGTTCGGCCTTCTCTATGAGCGTCAGTACATCGCCCATGCCAAGTATGCGCGAAGCCATGCGATCAGGATGGAACGGCTCGATCTGGTCAAGTTTTTCGCCGATGCCGGCATATTTGATCGGTTTGCCGGTGACTGCCCTTACGGACAGAGCCGCTCCGCCTCGGGCGTCGCCATCGAGTTTTGTCAATATCACTCCGTCGATGTCAATCGCCTCATGAAACGAGGATGCTGCGTTTACGGCGTCCTGGCCTGCCATCGCGTCGACGACGAGTAGTGTCTCTGTCGGCGAGACCGCTTTTTTTATGGCTTTGAGTTCACCTATTAGCTGATCATCAATATGGAGACGACCGGCGGTGTCAAGAATTACAAGGTCGTTGCCGCGCTTGTTGGCATAATCAATGGCGGACTTCGCGATTTTGACAGGGTTCTCCGTACCCATTTCAAATACTGGGATGTCAAGTTGTTTTCCGACTGTCTGGAGCTGGAGTATCGCGGCTGGGCGATATATGTCGCAGGCGACAAGTAGCGGGCGTTTGCTATGGTGTTTACGCATATACGCCGCGAGCTTTGCGGCGTTTGTCGTCTTGCCGGAACCTTGGAGGCCGATAAGCATTATGACGGTGGGCGGTTTTGGAGATATGGCAATCTTGACGTTAGATCCGCCCATCAGCGCGCATAGTTCTTCGTTTACAATTTTAATAACCATTTGCGCAGGTGTGAGGCTTTCAAGCACGTTTTCCCCAACGGATCTTTCGCTGACTGCTTTTACAAAATCGCGCGCGACTTTATAGCCGACGTCCGCCTCAAGCAAGGCAAGTCGCACCTCGCGCATCGCTTCCTTGATGTCAGCTTCTTTCAAGCGTCCTTTGCCGCGCAGTTTCTTAAACGCGGCGTTGAGCTTTTCGGTTAAGCTTTCAAATGCCATTTACTATAAATCCTCATGCGGCAACTCATTGAATAATGAACTATCCTTCCAGACCTTCCATGATACGTAGAAGTTTAAGCGCTAGGTTGGCGGATTCCACGTTGTTTTTGGATAACAGGAGTAATTCCCAGGCTATCGCTTCCGCGCGGCAAAGTTCTTTTCGTGTTTCCTGCCACCTTTTTACGACGCCGGTTTTTTGTTCCATCTCAAGGAGAGAATTCTCAGCTCTGGAAATGACGTCATGTACGCCTTGGCGCGTTATGCCCGTTTTTACGGCAATTTCTGAAAGCGAAAGATCCTCATTGTAATACAGGTCGTAGTATTCGCGTTGCCTGTCGGTTAGTAAATCGCCGAAAAAGTCGAACAGCATCGTCATAAGTAGAGTGTCGTTGCTCATCTGTGATCTCCTGCCGTAAAGCAATATTACTTGACACACCGAAATGATACCTTACATTCACAAATATGTCAAGGGTTTTTTGGATACCCACTAACTAAACTCTGAACCACATGTGATATTGTCTCACTAAACCGCACGAGAATTTGTCTCACTTTGGAAACTGCGGTATAATAATCCCATCCTGATGAAAGAGGTGGGGAC
>JGI24702J35022_10000389_pt1 | contig 26087 bp, 23 predicted proteins | sample TergutTh196P4_FD_35022 | JGI IMG/M metagenome (IMG submission 35022)
TTAATGATTGTTACAAGTTGTTTGGTATTGAGTGTCCTGTTTCTATTTTGCGTAAGCAAGATTAGTATTTGTACCTAGAAAAAATAGCGGGAACTACGGTTAACTTTGATTTATAAAGAAAAAAGTGTGATGTAATGCATCATCATATCAGAACTTACTACATATGATCATCAACCAATATTTCTGATAGATACCCACTATATTGATTATATGCAGTCACTGCGACTTCTGAAATATCAGTCACATACCCACAATAAAGCCACATCACCTGATTTGGCGGGTAAAGGTTTGTTTGCTTAACTTGCGTCCAAACACCATAAACATTACCCACATACACTATCGCATTAGCACCATTGTTTGAAGGCGTCTTACAAACAATATAAAGATAACCACTTACTGATGTACTTGACAACTCCTCTGTAATCACTGCCTTATTACCAAAACTACCCAATATAATTGAGCATAATTGCCATCATCTGTAGGCCCCAATACATTATTTTTGTTAGAGACATACCTCCCTCCGGAAGTGAATATAGTCACTGATACTGCATAACCAGATTTATCAAATTTGAACCGATTTGCCCAAATTGTATTATCACATGCGTTACAGCAATCTCTATTATGGGGCACATATGGATTGCTCACGATACAAAAAAATATGGCTCCATGTGATTTATGCAACCAAACATATGTGATACTTCATGCTGGACAACATTCTCGATAAGATCATAACTCAAATTTGTATCCACAAAAAAGCATTATTAACACTTTGTGCAACTCCACCAAAGCAGCCATTTTCTGCCCCGCCATTATCACAACACATCATAAGTATACCAACACGCTTTAGGAAACTCAAGAAAAACTTGCGATGTCAATGAATTATAATTCAGGTTACCTTGTGAATCCCAAGGATAATCTAGATGAAAAAATTAAGTTACTATAACATTGAAGCAAACGAACTATATAAAGATATTGTATATTAGGACACTGTTCAATAATTAATAAAAAATATTTTACTTTGACACATTACCAGAATGTACTTTGTTCAAAAATTTTTCACGCAACACCACAACAAGATCCTGTAAACTTACACTTAACTCCACAGGATAAACATTAACAGATGTAAGAGACTTATATTTTGCATCAAGTCTAGAAAGATTTTCACAGGCAAATAACCGTATCTCATCCAAAGATGGTAAAGAATAAACCAACCGTCCTCCAGACATCACCTCAACCAACAACGGCTCAGCACCCACCACACGCTCAGAAGCCAAAGCAACAACATCACGCACAAAATTACCATCTAAATCTTTGTAACGATAAACCTGCTTACAACCAGGTAAAGTCAACTTATCAGGACTCAACTTCATAACAGGCGAAAAAACACCAGGAGCCATCATAACCTCACACAACTTGTAAATAACATCAAGATAAGGCCTATCCGAAGAAGTGCCCAACTTTGTACCCACACCAAAACAATCAACACAAGCACCCTTATCAAGCAACTCCGCAACCCTAAATTCATCCAAATCGCCACTAACAAAAATCTTTACGTATTCCAAACCAGCATCATCCAAAAATCGCCGAACCCTCTTACTAGACTCAACCAAATCACCACTATCCAACCGTACACCACCAAGCTTAAACCCAGAAGACTCCAACTCTTTAGCTACAATAACAGCATTCTCTAAACCCAAAACATCATTATACGTATCAATAAGCAAAATAGACCTATCAGGAAAAGTCTTAAGAAAAGCACGAAAAGCATCAATCTCATTAGGATATGACATAACAAAAGAATGCGCCATCGTCCCAAACACAGGAACACCATAAACCATCCCTGCTAACACATTAGAAGTCCCCAAACAACCAGCAATAAAACTACTTCGCGCAACTTTCATACCTGCATCAACACCATGCTCCCGACGCAACCCAAACTCAATAATATCCTTACCCTTTGCAGCATACACAACACGACTAGCCTTAGTCGATATAGTAGTCTGCAAATTAACAGTATTCAAAAGAAAAGTTTCAACAATTTGTGCCTCTATAATAGGTGCAGTAACACGAACCAACGGTTCATTAGGAAAAACCACAGAACCCTCAGGAACAGCCCAAACATCACCCGAAAATCTAAAACTTCGAAGATACTCAAGAAATGACTCACTAAACCCTTGCTGTCTAAGATAGTCAAGATGTTGTTCAGTAAACTTGATGCTCTGTAAATACAAAAGAATCTGCTCTAAACCGGTAAACAAAAAATAAGAACGATTCTCAGGCAAACGCCTAATAAACAAATCAAAAGTTGCAGACTCAAAACACTTATTATCAAAATATGCTGCACACATTGCCAACTCATAAAAATCCGTGAATAAACTCATATCCTCTTCTTTATACGCACCAAGAAAATTAGTCATGCCTACAATAAAAAAATAATTCATGATTTAATCTTTTCTACAAAACAACGCATTTAACAATACCAAAGGATAAACACATCAACAACATAAATCATAACAAAGACAAAACAATCAAGAACCACCTAAACACTTCCCAGAAAAAAGATAACTAAAATCGTGAATTTTAAATTGTAAAACATGCAAACATTGAAAATATGTTATGCTAGTCACTGTTTTTGTTTTTGAACCTTTATATACAGCAAATACTAACCTTTTTGTGAGTATCATGGCTGAAGTATGTTCAACTTGCGGGCTTCCAAAAGACTTGTGCGTCTGTGGAGAAATTGAAAAAGAGCAACAACGGATTCGTATAAGGTTGGAAACTCGGAAATTTGGTAGACCGACTACAATTATTGACGGTATTGATGATAAAAACTCGAGTCTACACAATATTGCACAGAAACTAAAAGGATATTGCGCCTGTGGTGGAACACATAAAAATGGGCAAATTATGCTCCAAGGTGACCACCGCGATAAAGTGCGCGAGTTTTTAATTAAATCAGGTTATCCACAAGAAAACATTGAACTTCAATAATTCATCAATTTATCTATACAAGTAGTTCAGTGCATAAAATGAAAAAAATAGACGGTTTACGTGAAACTTTAAAAAATATAAAACATAGAAAACCGTCCATAATTTTTTGTCCTAGATGTGCCAGCCCTAAAATTAAACTTTCCAGTGGTTTGGATATATGGTTAACACCTCAATCCTACATTTGTGATGATTGCGGATATCATGGTATTATTGTAATGGAACTAGAAGAAGAAAAACAAACAGGCATAAAAGAGTAGCTTGTTAAATAGAGTAAAAGTTGTAAAAAGGAAAAAATGGGTTTAATCTGGTAGTTCAAGGTTTAATTGTTTCTTTAGTGTTTTGTAGCGGTTTCGTACTGTGACTTCTGTTACACCTGCGGCTTCTGCAATGTCTTTTTGGGTTTTCTTTTCATTGCTTTGTAAACATGCAATGTAAAGTGCAGCGGCTGCAAGCCCCATTGGATCTTTACCTGCAGCGGCACGTTTTCGTCTTGCCTCTCGTAAAATGGCAATAGCGGCACCTTGTGTTTTCCCTGAAATACCTGTTTTTTCGGCAATTTTTGATACATATGTTAATGGATCTGCGATTGGCATGTGTACTTCAAGTTCTCGTAGAAGCAAACGGTAGCATCTTGCAACATCTTTTTTGTCTACTAGACTTGCTTCAGCGATTTCTCTTAGTGTTCTAGGAGTTCCACTTCCACGACAAGCAGCATATAAAGCAGCAGCAGCGATAGCTGCGATAGATCTACCTCGTACAAGTCCTTTGTCTAGGGCTTTTCGGTAAATAACAGCGGCTTTTTCTTTAATTGGTGGTGGAATGTATACTTTATCAGATAACCTGTCTAGTTCAGCCATTGCTTGTGCAAGGTTTCTATCAATAGATGAATGAACTCTGCTTCGGATTTGCCATTTTCTAAGACGCCACATTTGTAATCTGGTAGATAATGGAAGTTTTCTTCCGAAAGCATCTCGGTCCACCTGGCTAATAGCTGTTGAGAGACCTTTATCGTGAACGGAATAAGATGTTGGAACACCAACACGGCTTCTGGAAGCTTTTTCTTCCTGTGTAAATGCGCGCCATTCTGGACCTTTGTCCATCATTTGTTCATATAAGACCAAACCACAAGCTCCGCAGACAGTTTCACCGGTATCATAATCATGTACTAGATTGTCGCTTCCACATTCAGGACATTTATCAGCTCGTTGTACGGGTTTGGATGGTTCGTTTTTACTCAATTTTATCTGTTCCTTTTAAAGTTTTGCGTTATGACCTTCACTGTTAGCCTTTTAGGCTAGAGAAAACTGTACATGTGGCCTACGCAAAAATCCTCTTAACAATTCAACTATAAAAAGCTTACGATATTATTAAACTTATCGGACATATAATCCAACAAAAACCAAAACATATAAAAACAAACCCACAAAAAATCACAAAAAAACAAACACTAATAACAAACAAAAACACACAAATCAACACTATAAACAAACCCAAAAACAATCCCCAAACCTTCTGAAAACTATTCGAATATACGTGTCAAAAATAAAAAGTGTAAAAACAAAAATACTCAAACAATAAAAACATAAAAACATGTCCAAAACACAAACCTATATTATTTACACCAACAAAAATTTTGTAACATATTCCTCAGACAACCCCACACACAAATAACACACATAAATTATGACAAAAATTTTGCCACACAATCAAACCAACACACATACCAGTAAACATACCACAACACATCAATCACACAACCTACAAATAACTTGCAACTAAAAAACATCATTCAAAAATTACAGAATAAACATAAACATACAAAAAAATCACACACATAACAAACAAAACAAAACAAACCCTAACAACTTAGAAAAATACCGTAAACAAACAAACACTAAACATCAAACTCTGATTAAGGCAAAGAAAAAAATAGTACTTAAATAGCTGTTTGCTGTGTAAAAAGGAGTTGGTTGGGGTAGTAGTATAGCCAGGTATTACGATGGGCTCCAGAAGCAACCAGAATGGGTATGCTGACTTCCTAAAGGAAGAATGACGAAGTTCTGGAGCTGTAGATACCCATTGGTCGTCGGTTCAAATCCGATCTGCCCCACCACCATACTTACACTTTTACACTGTCTTTTCGCCAAAAAACTCAACTTTTTATACAAAAAACATATTTAAAAGAATTAAACATAAATTTAAAAATAATATTTTACTATTAAGAAAAAACATACCTAATTTATGAAAAACACGTAAACTCATTTTTCACCGTCTGACAATTAACAGCACATTTTTCGTTCAAAAATAGTAACTATACAACCACGTAAATCCAATAATTCAAACAATGTTGGTATGCAGTGATTCCGCTTGGAATTTTCGCTTGTATTTATTTGACCCAACACAAGTTGGTTTTTATCAGCCCATACGCTTGCCATGTGTATAGCATTTATCTCGCCACTTTGGCTTCTTTTCAATGTTTTTCCATCTATTGACACTATTTTTGTTGTTTATTTTTATGACAATACTTTTTACCCGTGATATGAAGCTGCGTTTGTGTTCTTTAGGGTTTATTATTTGAATTATTTGTTGAAATGTGTCATGTGATACTATTTTATGTTTTAATTGTAGACCGAGTTATTCTTTGAATCATTTTTTTACTTTGCAGAAGTCCACTATGTCTTCCCAATTGTTAAAGTCACTTATTACTGCGCATATTGTCATGATTATTGTTTTGTATAGATTGTGTTCTGTTTTTCACGATTGTCGTGGGTCGTTTATTATTTCAAAATATTTTTTCATGGCATAATCTTTCCTTTTGGAAATTATACATGTTTCTAAACTTTTTCATACGTAAACCGTGACCTAACACATGAAACCTATTTTTAGTTACTTTTGAATTTGCGATTTGGTTACTCACATCATGAACCTCTCTGCAAAGACATGTTTTCAGTTTTAAAAAAACTAAAACACCAAACTATGGAAACGTGAGTTTAATGGAACAACGCAAAAATGGTTTTTCACTATTTCATGTGGGTGAACACATCAGCCCTTCTCTAAACTTGTTCACATTCTCCAATATGCTCCACCCAACTATTACACCATAACGAAACTTGCTGACTCTACCCACATATTTAGCGAAGAAACCTTTATTTGCAAACGTTCAAACGCAATTTTCAACCATTTTCTTAAATGTTGGTTGGAGCATTCGTTCCATTAAATCTAAACTAACTATGTTTCCTTTTTCTGCGTATTTAATTGCATTTTCAAATTGAAAATCTAATAACTCCAAGATATCAATTGGTTGTCCCTTGAGATGGTAAGTACCAATCAATTCAACACTTTTTGCTACATGATATAGTGACGCAAGTTCAAAAGCTCTTGCAACAGCGCAGTCTTTGTTTGCTTCTAGATATGATTTTTCATATTGCTTCTGTTGAAGTCGAAGATTATTTATTGTCGATATAGCTCGACTGAGATCGTCCCAAGATTTTCGTCTGATTAAATAGAATATTGCCATGTAAATGCTTTTAAAGACACGCTCAGCCCATTCACCAGTATTACTGTCAACAATTAATTCTTTTTCACGCTCGATTAGTAACCTGCGAACAGCTTCCCAATTGTCACCTAAATAGCCATATGTGATTAATAAAATCAAGCGATTAATTTTCTGAAATTCACCCACAGGTAATGGTAAAATTTGAATCAAATCAACTATGCTATTTGAAATAACCTTGAATTTGTTAATATCATCTGCTGATTCAGGATTCCATAAATTTATTGCGCTCAACTGTAACACATCGAGCATTTGTTCTATGTAACTGTTATCTCCATCCAACTGTTGCTGTGATAGTGTAGGAAAAGTTTTTGATAGTTTTCTCCTTTGTACTATCGTTTGTATTTTATCCATGTTTTTTGGACCAACAAACTTTGTAAGAACATCAGAATTAACAGTCATATATTAAGCGATACCTCCGTCTACGATGCGTTTCCAATCAGCCATTTTTATAGGAATATATAAACCAACAAATACTATGGACAACTCTGAAACAATTATATCCTTGTGATGCTCATACAAAGAGATAACATCTTTTTCGTTAGGTGTAGTGTCCCTAACCAGCAAGCCAAACAAACGGAGACGCTTGCAGTCACTTTCAACATAAGTCATTAATGCTTTTTCGTAGTCAACTCTAAACGGGTTATCACGTGGTAACTTTGATACTTTAAAACCTAAAAACTGGATTAAGCCATTTCTCGTTGAACCATGTGTACATAAAGCAGTAATTTGTCTTCTAAGTACTGTTCGTCCATATACAACCTTGGGAGGACAAGACAAGTCACTTGATGTTTTTGGTTCACAAAAAACAAATAATGTGTTCGCCCCTTCAGTTACAAATCCCAATAAATCGACACCACTAGGGCTACAATTACGATTCTTTAGGTCCCAACTCGGCTGAACCGAAACAAAAACCAACAAAAATTCTACACACTTTACAAAGAATTCCACCCGTAAGATACTAATATAATTGTGCCAAAATCGTACATTAAAATTTGTCTTTAAAAATAATTCAGCTAAACCTTCGCCAATTCGCCATTCCGAAAACTCAACAGGACGACTTGACAAAACTTCTTTTAAGCCCTCTCGTGTAAAAGCAGTTGTTGCTAACGAGTCAAAAGCTTCAACTAATTCTTCGCTACCTCGCTTATCAGTAATGCTTTCTTTCACTTCTTTTGGAAAATGCTCGTGGATAAAAGCCTCTTCCAGAGTACAACCCATATAACCACAATTCCCAACAGTGTTTTGACCCTGATAAGATATTTTCACAGTAGCGGCAACCAAACAAGTTTTTGTGTGTTTATTTATTTATGTTTTTTGAAAGTTTTTGTTGTATTAGACATTAAAACTTATGGTCACCTTGACAGGCCATAGTTAACTCTAAAAGTCATGCATCCACTTTTCCACGCACGTTTATCAAACATAGAACAAACAAAAAAGAGAGTTCAAAATGATCAACAATATCTGTCTAATTTTACCTATTTAGTTGAATGGTGTATTTTGTGGGTGTTTTTGTGTTTTGTTTGATTTTAACGGTTTAAATTGAATTTATAGTGCAAAAAATGAAAAACTCACGTTGTTATGTGTGCTTAATTATAGCGTAACGTGTTTTGTTTATTTTGGTGTCTAAATATAGTTTTATGAGAAAATGTGTAAACTGATTTTGGACAACCTAATTCTTAACCTATTCCATTATAATGAGTTTAACCAATACCTTTAAGTAAATTTAGGTAAAAAGCATTTTTAGGATGGCATATAATGTATGAGTTTGATTATGCTTCAGCTGAAACTGAAGGGTGTTCTTCAAAAATAATACTTGATGACCGTGTTTTTTACGTAAAACTGTTATCTTCACCGATTGGTTCTGCAAAGTATTTCTCTGCAGACAAAGACGGCCATTTGCAAAAAGAAATTTCAAAATCAGAGTTTTTGTTATGGTTAAATATTTTAGCTGATAATGATTCAGACATAAAAGAAATACTTGAAAAAATCGGTCAAGGTAAAAAATATAATAGTTTTTGTGAATAGTGAGATAAACGTGTTTTGGCTTGGTTTTGGGGCAAAACTATGTTAAACTCACCCGCGTCACACAAATGTTATATAAAAAACTGAGAGCTCTCATGTATAAGGAGATAAAAATGTTTTTGATAGTTTTCACTTATAGGAAGATAGTGCTTTGTTTGAATTTGAGTAAATATATCAAATGTAGTCAAGACTTGTCAGAGTTTTAAAGAAGTAGGTTTTTCGCTATTTCATGTGGGTGAATACGTCAGTCCTTCTTTAAACTTGTTTCTGTTCTTCAATATGTTCCATACAACTATTATGCCGTAACGAAACTTGCTGATTCTATCCACCTATTTAGCGAAAAACTTGGGAAATTTATGGAACTTTTTCCGAAAGGTTTGCTGATTCAAACAAAAGCACAGATACATGAGTTGGGCGGGATAATTTTAGGTAACGCCACTGGTTTGCATGTTTCCGCAGAGTAACCTGTTTTGTTTTACGATTTCTACAGATAGTTGATTTGACAATGTTAATGTGTAAAGTTTTGGGTTAACGGTGCATTCAACGTAATAGCATTATTTAGTTAACGCTATCAATTTTTAAATGTGTTTTAACAGAAACGCAATTTTTTGTTTCTTGTTTTTTGCGAATTTTGTTATTGTTAAGTTTTGTGTTTGATAAATTTAAGTGTTTTTGCAGTTATTTTCATGTTTAGATCTATACCATAATATTATCAACAACATGATTAGACTTAAAATTATTGCAGTTATTACTATCGTGGATATTTGCTTATAATATGTGCCAACAGTTATTGTGTAAACTTCGGATTGATCAGACCAAGCACCGTTTTCACATTCTGCACGAACAGTAACTCTATACGTGCCTGCAAAATTCCACGAATGTGAAACATTAACGGGCACTCCAGCAACAGTATAATTGGTTGTTTGTGTTGTGCCATCACCCCAGTCAAATACATACCGTATGTTGTGTCCAAATGAATCAACAGAGTAAGCTGAAAAATTAACAACTTCACTAACATCACTTGAACTTGAACCATTAATATATGGATAAGTAGTTATATGGTCTGCATGAAAATTCTTTAAGTGAATATTGCCATTACCATACACAGCTAAAGTGCTGTTTAACCCCTGAGCATTAGAAACCTCTGCATTAAATGATTTATTTGTATCATCCCAAACTGGCCAAATAGCTGTAAACCCTTCACCCTGTAGAGGACTAACACTAAAAGACGAACACCCCCACTGCATACTACACGTCCAATCAATAGCATCATTTACCGACACATCAAAATTAAATGCCACATAACAAAATAAAACAACCCATTCATACCAAGGTTGCCAATTATACTCATACCCAATATATTGATCAAGAGACGCGGAGCCAAAAGGAAAACCTATATAACACTGTGAAAAAGCATCTGGACGATTATATCCATCATCACTCATAACAGTAGAGTTACTTCCCTCAACCACATAACCTACTGTACGATGGGTAAAAGCAAATGGCATCCCCAACGCATACCCCGAAGAAGAAAAACCCTGCCCAAAAAGCTCTGTATCCGCAGAAAGACATGTATTAATAAACGCAAAATTAACTTTACCAGCCGCAAACACGTCATAAATATCAATATCATAAACACCATGACTCCAATCAATCTCATAATCAGACGGTACACCATTAAAAGTTCCCCAATCATCTTCAAACATGTAATGAATCTCATCCGAAGGCACCAAATAAGGTGAAACAGCACCCGGATAACCCCCCACACCATGATCCCAATCAAAAACAGTCACATAATCATAATTATCACCCAAATACTGCGCATGAGCAAGAACACTACTCTTATTCAACCATAAATTAGAAAAACCAGCATACCCATTAGCAACAGTAAGACAATTAGACATAATAAAATCATTAACATACTCTTGCCTACTGATTTCAACATCTGTTTTACGCCAACTATGATAACCATATAAATCATTTGATGCCCCAGAACTCCTTGAACCCAAAATAACCCCTACAGGCAAAGCATTAACTGATCCAACTAAAGACAACAAAACAACAAAAACCAACAACACACCAAACACTTTCACTGAAAATCCCCTCAAAGGGTACAACCTTTTTAAACTATTCTTCAAAACCAACCCTGCAACAAACACACAACACATACTAATAACAACAAATAAAATAACAATAAAATATTCCACCTCATCAAATAATGGTACTACCCCCTCAAAAGAGGGATCGCCTAAACCAACACTAATCTCTGATGTATTTGGCACAGCACTTTTAAGTAACTCAAAATTCGAATTCTCCATATAAAGATTCCAAGTGTCAGTAAAAGAAACCAAAGAACCATGCTTAAAACCTAAAGCTACAAAATTAGCATGTAAAGGCATAGTACCATTTACAACATAATACCATTTAAAATTAGTTTCACCATTACCATACACCATTACTTCAAGCACATTATTTCCAACAGTCTTTGTATAATTTTTATTAACCACCACACCATCAAGTGACGCTTTTAACTCTCCAAAAAAAGATTTTGCAGAATACTGCTCATATTTACTAAGAAAAACCTGAGCCTCTACAACACCACCACCATTATCTTCACCAATTTGTCTTAACAAAGGCACCCCATTATTTTCAAATACATACATATTTCGCAGATCACCATTTACAAAAGTGAAAACTATCCTAAGTTTAGCACCATCACCAGTAAGAGTAAAAAGCACATCCTCTTGTACACCATTAACAACAAAAAATTCGGACAAACTATTTTCTTCCACTACAACATCATACTTATCTAAATCAAGACCAAAAAAATCGCGTAAAATATTTAATCCACTTTCAGACGCTGATAATTTTGCTACACACACGCCAGGCGTAATTAACGCATAAACAATAAAACTAAGAAGAATTATAAGAAAAACCACTCGCATATTTTTTTGAGCTATTTTAACCACCTACGTCATCCTCCGAATTTTACATGTTTACTATTTTTTAACTGCAATATGGCAAAGCCTTGCCTACAAATTATGAATGCAATGAACCCGACATGCTTTTTCATATATTGCATATTATATAATAGCATATCCTCAAATAAACTTCTTACGCTGTTAGATGAGTATAAGCCGAAGGCAAAACAGAACTTTCTTAGATTTGAAGAGCTACGACGTATATATAACCTGAATTCTGTGCTTTTTTGTAATATACAGGAGTTTTTGATTTGTTTATATAATTGATGTTTCTTTTCACATTTTTAAGTGGTTTTTATTATTTTTTGCAGTTTATATTCTTGGCGTATATTACAATTGTCATATACAAAGTTGATGAAAATAAGTGATACTGTTATCGTATGATAAATGTGTGTTATCACATAAAATGATGGTTGAACTACCGGTATAATTAATAATTAATAATAAAATATGTTGAATAAGTTTTGGCAATGTATATGACAATTCTGACAAGAAATCAGGATATAACAACCAATACACAAACAAATGAAATCAAAACGTCTAAACTTAAAAAGACAAACACGATCATATTGAGGCCCAGCAATCTGTGCAAAGAGTATTAATTTCCTAAAAAAGTTCAATGAAACACGCAACAATCCATCTCTTGAAAAAACTGCAAGTATGTATTCAACTCTCAATGAAAACACATCTTTAATTAACCCGTTTTTAATTAAATTCTAAGTCTTTATGTCATTTTTATTCCATAAACATGATTATTTCAGACAGTGTAAAAACGTTAAAAGCATCATTGCCAAACACTACGCGTAATTTCTGCACACCAATGTACCGTGTTTATTGTGTTTTTGTGGAATTTTATTGGGTTGTTGTGCAGTCTGAAATACTCTTCTTCTAAATACAAAATTTTTGGTGCCCATATCTAAAAAATATAGACACCTATTTTTGACAGACTGGACAAAAATATACCTGCCCACCACCATGATTGATTTTCTCTATTGTACTTCCACATATACGACACATTTGACCTTTTTTATTTGAACCCATATTAGCCACGTACAGTCCAGGGGTTCCATACAAGTCCACAAACTGTTTTTTCCCTCCAGCTTCTAACCTTTCTCCAATCAACTGTGTAATTGCCATATATAGTGCCTTTTTTTCTTCTATAGTAAGAGTACCAGTGTTACGTTTAGGATTAATTTTAGCGCGATAAATAATGTCTTGAAATGCACTATTAGATATACCCACAATAACCGCAGTTTTTCCAACTATAGCTGCTTTGATATTTTGTTTTTTGGCGTCAAGTTTTTTGATGAAACAATCAAAACTGAAATTTGCTTCAAGGGGATTAAGAATTTGGCTGAAATCACGATTATATAGATAATTAGTTCTTAACAAATGGTCTTCAACAGCTTGTATGCAACCTATTCCAGTTAAACTAATTGTTAAAATAACGTTTTGTATGTCTATTTTAAGGTGAAATTTAGGTAATATAGATTGTGTTGTATGAAGTAAAATGTTACCACCGTATTCAGGTGCCAAAATTAAATTCCAGTAATTATCAAGTTTAACTAGTATTGTGTTACCTCGTGAGGTAACTGATAGAATTTTGCGGCCTATTATTTGGTTAAAGTCTAAATTTTTGCTTATGAAGCCTTTGTGTTGAAGTTGTTGACTGTTTTGTACTTCATAGTTGGTGATTGTTTTGCCGTTTAATTCTTTAAACATTTGTCCTGCAATGATGTAGGCTTCAGGGCATTCGATACTCATATAATATTCCTATGCGTTTTTAGCGTCTTTTACTTCATATATTATATCGTTTGCAAATCGCATGTTTTGTGCATCAATTTCTTTTATCATATTGTTTACCATTCGTCCAACTACCAGCACTAGCACGTTTAAACCTCTGGATGCGGCAATAACAGCAGAATGGCTGATACCAAATTCTAAATCTGCTTTTATATCTAACTTGTTAATTATCGCTCTGCCGACAGCACCCATAACTCCGATGCGGTCAGGTTTAAATTCGTCAATTAATTCTTTGATTTTTGTTATGTCTGCAGTTCTAGAACCTCCTTGGCGAATGCTTGGCAGTTTAACTATCATAATTTTGCCTTGTTTTAGTTTAACTTTACCTTTTAACTCTTTTAAGCCAATGTCTTCGCCAGGCTCAGCATCATTAGTTGCTATGCCGATTGCTTCAACGTTTGGGTCATTTATTGGTACTGTGTAAAAGATGCCGCCTTTAGTTATAAGCCCTATTTGTTCATCTATTTTTACAGGTTGGGTTGCTATGGCGATCCAAGCGTGGTCAATTTTTAATTCGCTTTTGATAGATTTAACATATGTATCAAGGTTTTTTAAGTCTTCTCGGAGTTTTGATATACCTTTTTGGGTTAAACGGTAGTCTGCTCTTTCAGATCCTGCTTCTAGAAGGCCTTCTTTGTATAGTTTTTTAAAGTATTTGGAGATGGCTTGAATTGTGATTCCCATAGTGTCGCTTATGTCTTTCTGTTTTACGTGAGGTTGATGTCTCATGATTTCCAGTAGAATTTGAAATTTTGTAAATTCTCCTTTGTCGCGTAGCAAAATATCTTGAAGCTGTTTTTTCATGTTTTTCTATTCAACCTATAGTTAACTAGTATTGAAATAATATTTATATGGTTATTAAGTGTTTTTACCATTAAGGAGAAAGATATCTAATGCACATAATGGAAGGTTTTCTACCACTTCAATGGTGTTTAGTATGGTTTGCACTATCAATTCCTGTATTAATTTATGGTGTTTACAAGTTAACAAAAATTGTAAAAAAGACACCTGAAGCTAAACCGCTTTTAGCGTTAATGGGAGCATTCATATTTGTAATTTCTGCACTTAAACTTCCATCAGTAACGGGTAGTAGTTCACATCCAACAGGTTCAGGTCTTGCAGCCGTTTTTTTTGGGCCTGCTGTAGCGAGTGTTCTATCGTTGATAGTTTTGATATTTCAAGCTTTATTACTAGCACACGGCGGATTAACTACACTTGGCGCGAACGTGTTTTCCATGGGTATAGTTGGACCAGCAGCGGGTTTTGCTATATGGATGATATTCAAACAAATAAAGCAGCCTTATCTAATATGTAAACAACGACTAAAACTTTCTACTGTATCGGTAGGTGTTTTTGTTGCTGTTGCCTTAAGCGATCTAGTAACTTATATAGTGACAGCTATACAGCTTGCTCTTGCTTTCCCAACAGCTGGTAGTGTCTTAACTTCATTTAAACAATTCTTCGCTATATATGCTATAACACAAATTCCATTAGCTATTGCTGAAGGCATACTTGCTGTTCTAATCTTTAGCTTCCTAGCAAAATACAAGAGTAACCTACTCTCTTTATTAAAAATAAAGAGTCCTATTTCAAATGTGGAAAACGAGGTGAACACACAATGAAGTACCTGCCGTACATTGCTTTAGCAATTGTATTACCTATAGTGTTTGTAGGTTACATAATAGCTGTAGGGTACACTCCATTGTCGGATGGAGTGCTTGTATTACCTGAAGAAACTGAAATTTTGTTGCTTAGCGTTCAAGCAGGAATAGCTGCTGCGACAATTGGGCATTTCATAGGATCCAGAAAAGGTGAAAAAACAAAAAAACACTCTGCAAACAATGGTAACAGGCAAAAACAGAAATTCAATTTAACAGCTCTGCTGCTTATCGTAATCGTGATAGCAATCTTTGTAATTCCATTCGTAATTAACTCTGGTGCTGAATTTAGCGGTACAGATGGACAAGGGCCTGATGCTATTTCAGATAGTGGTTACACTCCTTGGATAGAACCATTGGGATTCCAACCAGACGAGTGGGGCGAAAGAGTAATATTCTCGCTTCAGGTAGCCATAGGTGCAGTTATACTTGGATATTTCATAGGGTATACAAGAAAAGGTAACTGATAGTTAACGGGAGAACATTCATTGAGTCATTCAGACCTCTATGTAGAAGTGGATAGATCAGCCTATACAAACGCGTTGGCAAAAGCTAGCCCGGTAACTAAAACTTTTTTTTCAATTTCCGCACTTATCATATGTGTTTCTGCGCTTTCGCTACACTCATTTATTGTGCCTATCATAATATTTATTACATGTAGTTTTTTAACGTTAACTATTGCTAAAGTTAAACTACACCTATATCTTGACTTATTTCTTTACCCTACTTTTATGGTTACACTAAGCTGCATTTTTTTAGCCCTATTTTTTGGTTCAGGTGACTCACTTATACAAATACCACTACCATGGACCACCTGGACAATATATAAAGGAGGAATATCAACAGCTATAAACACTTTCTTTAGCGTTGAAGGCTCACTATCATGCCTGTTTTTCTTAGTACTAACAACATCTATAACAGACCTAAGCCTAATTCTTAAACGAATTCATGTTCCCACAGTACTAGTAGAACTATCACTACTAATTTACAGATACATCTTTATGTTTATGGAAATTTCACACCAAATGTCAACTGCCCAAAAACTACGCCTCGGAGGAAGAGGATGGCTAAAGAAAATTCGAGATACAGCTTTACTTGTAGGCAATCTCTTTATAAGAACACTTGAACAAGGTGAACGAGTTTTTGTTGCCATGAACGCAAGAGGATATGACGGAAACATATACGTTTTAGAGGATTTCCCAAAACCCAAAAAAACAATACTTGCCACAATTGTTTTATTTGACATATTTTTAATTATTATGATATTTTTAACAACAAACATAGGAGTCATAGCATATGCTGTTTAAAGTAGATAACCTCACACATCAATATTCAGATGGAACATTAGCCATAAACAACTTATCCCTAACATTTGACAAAGGCGAACGAATCGCCATGTTAGGTACTAACGGTTCAGGAAAAACTACCCTCCTTAACCATTTTAACGGCATATTAAAACCAACATCAGGCACCATATACTTCGAAGATAAACCATTAGAATACAACACTAAAGCCTTACTAAATCTACGAAAAAGAGTCGGCTTTGTGTTCCAAGACCCAAACGACCAACTCTTCGCACCCACAGTAAAACAAGACGTAGCCTTCGGTCCTCTAAACCTTGGCTACCCTCAAGAACAAGTAACAAAACTAGTAAATGAAGCACTAACTATAGTTGGCATGAACGAATACATAGACAAACCACCACATTTCCTAAGTGGCGGCCAAAAAAAACGTGTCGCACTTGCAGGCATTCTTGCTATGCAACCGGAAGTTATCATTATGGATGAACCAACCTCAAGCCTTGACCCCATAGCAACTAGCGACATTTTACATTTACTACTAAAACTTAACAAAGAAAAAGGCATAACCTTAGTATTAGCTACACATGATGTAGATATTGTACCATTATTTGCAAATAAACTCTACATTTTAAATAAAGGAAAAATAGTCTCCGAAGGCACTCCAAAAACAAGTTTCTCAAATACTGAACTAATTCGAAAAGTAAATCTCCGCTCACCCCGTATAGCTCACCTCTTTGAAGTCCTAAAAAAAGAAAACAACCTGCCCATAACTGACGAACTTCCCCTCACCATCAGCGAAGCAAGAAAAGAAATATTGCGCCTCATAGACCAAGCAGTTAAAGAAGCAAAAAAAGAGCAAACCCAATATTGACTATTTTATTCTAAGAAGCCTAAGCGAATTAACCATTACAATTAACGCGTTACTTTCATGAATTATAGCTGCTGCCAAAGGCGATATTATACCCTGACTAGATAATGCTATACCAATAATATTTACTGCTATAGCAAAGATAATGTTTTGTTTAATTATAGCCATTGTCATTTTACCAATATTTAATAGTTGAGACAATTTCGACAAATCATCAGATAACAATACAGCACCTGCAGTTTCAATAGCTATTTCTGTTCCTGAAAGACCCATAGCTATTCCTACATCTGCCTGCGCAAGTGCAGGTGCATCATTAATTCCATCGCCAACCATAGCAACTGTTAACCCTCTATTTTTAAAACTTTCAATTTTACTTACCTTATCAACAGGCATTAATTCAGATATAACTTCATCAACACCACAAATTGTTGCAACATTATTAGCAACACTCCTATTATCACCAGTCAACATCACAACATGCTTCACACCATTTACTTTAATTTGCGCTAAAACATTTTTCACATTTTCTCGCGGCTTATCCAATAAACTTATCGCTCCAAGCAATAACTGTTGCTTTGCAACAAAAACAACCGCATTCATATTCTGCCTGACGACATAATCTTGAACCTCAGACGACATTTGAACATTATATTTCTGCATCAAACGCGCATTACCAACAATAATATTTACACCATCACCATTGTTCATACATACACCTAAACCTATATGATGCTCAAAATTTTCAGAGCTGGTAATGTTTACAGTTTTTTTTAAAGCTTTAGCCACTATAGCCTTTGCAAATGGATGTTCAGAATATTTTTCTACCTCAGCAGCAAGCTCCAAAATTTCTGCATCACTATATTGTTGGTTAAAACTTTGTACATCCACTATTTCTAATTGCCCTTTTGTTACAGTTCCTGTTTTATCCAAAACTAGAACATCAATTTTTGACATTTTCTCCAAAGTCTCTCCATTTCGCACTAGAATTCCTTTCTTTGCAGCATTTCCCATACTTGTTACAATAGCTGCTGGTGTAGCAAGAATTAACGCACATGGACAAGCTATTATAAAAACAGCAGCCATACGTAACAGATCTTGTGTTAACGCAAAAACTATTACACCTAAAATAAGAATAACTGGCGTGAAATATTTTGCATATTTATCAGCAGCCCGCTCAATAGGTGCTTTCTTCTCTTTTGCTTGCTCCACTAACGCTATAATTTTACCATATGTACTATTTTCACCAACAGCAGTTACAGTTACATAAATAGCACCTTGCTGAACAATAGTTCCACTATATACACTTGTCCCTTCAGTGCTCTCTACAGGCATAGATTCACCTGTTACAGAAGCCTGATTAATACAAGCATGTCCTTTCTGGATTATACCGTCAGCAGGAATTTTAGCACCAGGTCTAACTATTATAATTTCGCCAACTTTGAGTTCCTGAGGTTTAACTTGAATTTCCTGGCCATCTCTAATAACCGTAGCCACTTGTGGCTGTTCATCAACAAGTTTCTGTATAGCTTTTGTACTTCTATGTTGAGCATAATCCTCCAACATTTCTCCACCTAATAGCATAAAAGCGACAATAGTTGCAGGGAAATATTCCGTGCTTATAATAGATGCGACTATCGCTATAGTAGCTAACAGGTCCATGCTGAAAACGCGTTCTCGAAGACTACAAATGGCACCATACCCAATGGTTAGCAATGCCAAGATTGCAGATGAAAATTGAAACAAAAACGTTATAGTTGATGGTAATAACTCAAATGTAGCTGTTAACCATCCAGTCAAACCTAAAATCATAAAAACAAAAAGTATTATACGTTTAAAATTCAACATCATTACTTCCATAATTTCAAAAAAGTTTTGACAAAGCCTCTTTTAACTCATCTATATACTGTGCAGTTTCACCTGAAGCAGCAGCATCTTTTAAGCAAGTCTCAACATGGTCTTCTAGAATTAGTTTTGAGACTTTATTTAATGCCGCACGTATGGCTACTAACTGTAAAAGTATGTCCGGACAAGACTTTTCTGACTCGACCATGTGTTTAACGCCACGAACATGCCCCTCTATTCTAGCTAAACGATCTGATACTTCTTTTCTTCTTTTGTGAACATGCATACATATCCCCTGTAGGGGGAGGGGATACAAACATATAACGTTTACCTTTAATTAAACAATTTACAACAACACTACAATTAAAAAAATACACCAACCTACATCAAAAAAATACGTGTGTAAAAACAATTTTATTGAAAAAATTGTTAAACATTTTCAGACATTTCTATTTTAGCATCAATTTTCTTGTATTTAAACACAATATATCCCGACGCAATAAAAATTATTGACAAAACAATAACAGTCGCAACCCAAAAAACAGGAAAAGTTGATATGGTAAAAAAGATTTCATCTGAAACACCAGAATTTCCAAGCTCATCAGTTGCATAAACAACAATTTTGTGATCACCATCAAATAAAGCAGGTAAAGTAATGTTACCAGTAATCACTACTTCAGACTGATCGTCCAAACAATAACCTAAATATGTAACAGGCTTATCAACTTCAAACATTAAAATTATATCAGCCGTATTATAAGTCTGTTTAAGAGGCGACAACACAGTAATAACTGGTACTGCATTATCAACTGTAAAATACACTTTTTGGGAAACACCCATATTTCCCGAAGTATCGTTACCAAAAATTACTATAAAATGTGAACCATCAGATATATTTGCAATATACGAATTTTTTGTTAAAGTTATATTTGCACCATTATCTATAGAATAACCAATCCAAGAAGGAGTTTTGTTAACAGTGTAATCAATTTGTACAGTCCGATAGGTTCTGTTTTCAGGACTAGTAATTTCTATTATCGGAGGAATTTTTCCATATCCAACTGGTTTTAACTCTTCAACATAGTTTAACCAGTTTTCTCCATCAAGACCTCCAACAGCATAAATAAAGTCATTTACAACTGTTAAACCTAAATAAGCCCTTGCGTAAGACATTTCCGGGCCTTCACTCCAATAGTCATTTTCAACATCATAAATTTGGGTTTTATTACTAAAAGTTTCAACAGAAAAACCGCCTGTGTAATAAATTTTTAATGGAGCTATAACTCCTGAAGTTACAACTGCCGCGCCATAACTGGAAGGGAAAATCAAAGACTGCCCATTTGACCAACTGTCTGTTTGGGTGTCATAAATTTGAAGGGTGCTAATGGATGTGTCAATACCTGAAGTAGTTTGTCTTGATCCGCCAATAATGTAAATTTTTGTGCCTATTACAGCGGAAGCGTATCCTTGAAGGGCAGCAGGCATGGAAGTGTTTGTAGACCAACTGTTAGTTTTGATGTCGTACACTTCAACAATGTCTGTTTGTTTATAATAAGGTGAATCATTTGAATATATTTTGCCGCCTATAAGATAGATTTTGTCATCAACAACATTTGCAGTTAAATCAGAGCGGGGTGTGGGCATAGAAGCTAAAGTTTGCCATACATCATTAACTGGGTCATATGCTTCAACGTTGCTTGTGAAAATGTCGCCAACTGAGCCGCCTATGGCATAAATTTTGGTTTCATACACTGCGGTAGCAAAACCTGTTCTGGCAGTTGGCATAGAAGTTTTATTAGACCATCTGTCGGTTGTGGGGTCGTACATTTCATTTACTGCAAGGTCGCCAGTGCTGTTTGAGCCGCCTATGGCATAAATTTTGCCGGATACTGTTGCTAAATCTAGTCCGCCGCGGTTTGTGGGCATGTTGGCCAGTTTTGTCCATTGTGAATCGGGTTCGGTATCTGCTGCATGGGTGGCTGGTAGAGGCATAGCTATTATTGTTGTAAACATGAGTATGAGCAGTATTGTTAATGTTTGCGTTTGCCTGTTCGTAGTGAACCCTCTTTTACAAGTTTATATTGTGTTTTATCTTTATATAGATGAAGGTTTTTGAGTATGAATTGTTAATATATATGTGGAAGTTTTTTGGGGTAATGTAAGTGTAAAATAAAAATGGTTATGTTATTTGGATGTTTTTTGTGAATGCTTCGGTAATGTTTCGTTCTATGGCTCGTTTGCGGTTGTTAATGTCAGATTGTAGATCTTGTTGTTCACGTTTTTTAATTGTTTCGTGTGCTTCAATGCTTGCTTTTTGGGTTTTAAGTTGTTCTGTTTGGTCGTTAAAGAGGCAAATGTTTTGTTTAATTTCGTTCATGCTTGTAGAGGTTAATAGTTGTTCTTTTTTAATTGTTAGTGTTTTGCTTTTTTCTTGTGGTTGATTTAGTAAAGTTTTTGTTAATAGTTCTGTAGCGGACTGTTCGGCTTTTCGGGCTTTGTCGGGTTTTAGTTTTAGTTTGTCTTCTTTTAGCATGTTTTGAAGTTTTTCGAGAACGTGTTTTAATGTTGGGTATCCGTTTTCTTCAGTTGTTAGGGCTTCAAATGGTTTGTCTAGATATAAATTTATCATGTGTAATTCGTCAGGAGTTATGCCGCCTCCGCCGCCAGAAGTTGCTAGTGCTTGCATTTTTATGAAGGGTTTTTGGAGGTGGCGTAGTGTGTTTTTTAGGTCGTTGTTTAGTGTTTCTATTTCATTGGTAATAAGGTTTAGTTGGTCAATTGGGCCGGCAGTTTTTAGTTTAGCGGTTTTTTGTTCTAGTTCTGTAATTTCTGTTTCGATTGGTGTGCGTTCGTTTTGTATTGTTTGGATTTCTTGTTGTAAAATAGTTGCTTTGTTTTCTAAATTTTGTAAATCGTTAATCATTTGAAGTGTTTCTTGTAGAGTTTTGGTTTTAATGTATTCTTTTGTGACAAATTCGTTTAGTGTGATGAATGTTTGTTTTGTTTTTTCGTATACTGTGAGAAATTTTCGGCGATCCATGATGAAGAATGGTGAGATTTTTGGGAACCAGTTTCGTATATCGACTTCTGTGACTATGAGGATTCTTTGTGCTTCAGTGTTGTATTTGTTTAAGTTGTCGTAGATGATTTGTTCGGGTGGGGATAGTTTTGCGAATCTGTCGATAAATAAGGTTGCTAATTTGTTTAGGGCTCGGGCGCGGTTGTAGACTTTCATGTTGCGTTTTTCTATTTCTTTGTTGCTGTTTTCTAAGAGGGAGTTGCAGACTTCGTTTAAGGCTGTGATGCCGCGGGTTGTTTCGTCTAAAAGTTTTTTTGCGTGTGTTTGTACAGGTATAAGTGAGTTTTTTGCTTCTCTTTCTATCCACTCTTTTAAGGTTGATGTTGTGAATTGTATGGTTTCAGTCAAGTTGGTCACCGTTAACATATTACAGTTGTTTTATTATTTATCAATTTGCCATAATTTAATATAACTCATTTTTAGGTAACTACGCTTAAATAGGTACAGATGATGATAAAACGTTAGGAAACAACAAAATGGACACAAAAAAACTATCACTAACAATAGTCTTTACCGCCCTAGCAATAGTATTAAACCCCACTCTATCACACATCCAATTAGCATTTCCCCTAGTCCCTGGCTTATATTATCAAATATGGGAAATCCCCATAATCATAGCACTACTAATAATCAGCCCCATATCAAGTATAGCCGTAAGCCTACTAAACACAATCGTCCTCTTCGCCCTCTTCCCAGGCAATCTCCCCACAGGCCCACTATACAACCTACTTGCAACACTATCCATGCAAATCGGCATATACATCACCATATCCATCGGCAAAAAAATCTACACACATAAAAAACCTCAAACAAACATCCTCACTAGCATAAAATGGCTCACAATCACAACAGCCACCGGCATCTTAACCCGCATTACATTTATGACAATTATTCTCTACTTCACCTTACCCCAAAACCCACCCATAGGCTACGGATACAGCCAAATCGTTACAAACGCCAGTCTACCCTTAGTAGGCCTATTCAACGCATCACTAGCACTATACACCATACCCATAGCCTGGCTAATTGCACAACGCGTACAACAAACATTACGTCTACCATACCAAACACAAATAAAACAAAACAATACAAAAAAAAGTTAGAATCCAAAAGATTCTAAAAGAATCTGAGGATTAATTTTTCCTGCTTTAAAAGTTCGACCAGTTTTAATATTATTAACAATTATAGCAGCCGGCGCAAACAAATTAGCATCTATTTTATAAAAATCTTTATCAGCCTCACGGAAAATTTGTATAAACGGTTTACCATAATCTTTTGACACCAACGAAGGCGTTTGATTAACAATTGATTGCAACTTTACATCATCATCATACTCAACTGCACAAAAAACTGTACCACCATAAAGAATAGCATCATTAGTACGAGCCATCGCAACATCAAAATCTGGAACAGACGGACTAATCGGCGCATAACCCATAGCATAACGTATACATTTTGGATCTAAACCAACAGTTTTTAATTTATGTATACCAACTTCAACCACACGACCCGTAACCTGAGTTAACCCCGCAATACTAGCTGTCGGAGCAACCGCCACAATCAAATTTTCAGCAGCAACATTACAAGCTTTTACAACTTTCCCAATTAACTCATCTGTAGGCAATTGATTACTTTCAAGAACAATAACAGCTTTATCACACACATCAACATACGCAATTTCATCATAAACCTCCTTAGGTTTAAGAGCAATAGCACGAGCCGGACCAGAACCAATAGCAATATTATCACCCTCCTTTATACGCCAACCAGCAAACTGAGAACCCAAACAAGCAACAGCAGGAAAATCCGTAGTAACAGTAACAGAAGGAAAAACAACCTCACCATACGACTTAAACCCAAGATCAACCTTCCCTGCTGCACCAAGACAAAGCTCAGTTAAAATCTTCCCAGCCTCAAACCCACCAGAAGCCTTAACACCAGCATCAATAATAACAGCACCCGCCGTAGATTTTGACACCACTACACCATACAATTCAGGATTCTCTAAAAGTTTTTTAGTTAATTCATAAGCCAACAGATTAACACTTAAAGCTTTCATCCAAATACACCACAAACAAAAAACACAATAAACATATTAAAGTTAACGCTCAAAAACAACACCAACAAACAACAAACACAAAAAACACAAACAAACACGCCATATTTCCCACATACAACAATTTAACATACAAGATAATAAAAAAATACACAGAAATAATTTATACTCAAAATGAGTATAAGACACGAGAATCAAGTGGTACTTTGTAGTCTATAAATCAAGTATTGTGCCAATAAAAACGGGTATATTTGCCTCACAGTCTATAATCATATAAACGAATGGACGATCAAGATAAACTGTTTTTGACGGCTCCAGAGGCACTGAACCATAGCTCAATTCGATAGCGGTAGCGGCTCCAGCTTTTGTGCCTTTCTCGTCAACAGATATAATGGCTTTATGAGTCACTTTACTTATATAGATATTACCTCTGTTTGTAGAACTGGCAAGCCTTGAAAAGTTAGCATTACCTGAGTCAAAAGCCGCACTCATCCCCATATCCGACAAAATATCATTTAGATCTATAGAATATGCACTTTCAAACTTGGGCACGGCAACATTAACCACAATTTGCTGTTTATCATTAAGCAAGTTAACAATTTTTAGGCCAGTCAACGTTGAAATATAATCATTAACTGAGGTACCCTCGTTTGGCAACATAGCCACAAAAGCATACTTTCTTCCGGCATAATACTTCATAAAACCTGTTGCGTCTTTGTCATTGAGAAAAACACCTTCAGTACTATACATCATTTGCACATCACGTTTTTGTCCTAAAACAGAAGTGAAAATACCCGGTCGAACGTTAGACTCATTGTAGATTTGTTCCCACTCGGCATCAAACGCTATAGCATTAATAAGATACATAACCGCATAAGGCGAAATTTCGTTAAGAATACTTTTTATCATACCATGAGTCTTCTCGCTCACCCAACCATTTATGTCCTTAAGAGTGCCATCATCAAAAAGAGCTTTGAAAATTGAAGCATCATAATAATCAGCATTTGTTTGCAAAAAATCCTTCACAACTAAAATAGAGCCATCGTCTCTTATCCAAACAGAATTAGCAATATCTAAAGATGCCTTATCATCAGAGGAGAGACTTTTAAGATAAACCTGCAAATACCCATTAAGCTCAACAATAGAAACCCCGAAAACACTTTCAATCTGAGAAAGAGTATCACCATCAGCCCCATTAGCAACCATAGCTAATGCACATAACACAGATAGAGGAGACATTATAGTGTTTTCTTTATCTGACATGCTATTTTGAAACAGCCAAATAGAAAAATCAACTGCTCCTATGTTACCATCCTTGATATCGATATTGAGACTTAACTCGTTAGGCTTTATGCCCTTCATCAAGTCATCTGAAGCTGATGAAGTGTATGCAATAAGAGATATGAAAAGAGATACAACAACCAAGATAGCAATAAATACTGCAAAGACTCTTTTGTTTTTCATACTAAGATAATCTCCAATATTAATAAATCTCTGTAAATTATAAGTATTGTGCAGGTTTGTTTGTGTAAAATGGTTTAATTTATGAGTGATATAGTAGCATAGATTCAAATTAACGCAAATAAAGGTAAGATCAAAAAAGTGTTTTCAATATGTGAGTTGGGTGTCAAAATGCAATAAGGCCCAACAGTACTACAACGATCTAAACAATAGACATACGTCAATGTCATTGTGTGTTACTATGTATTACCCTATCAATGATAAACGGTATTGCAAAAAAGCAGCATAATTTGGGAAAGGCAGGTTGTTATAAGAATAATGCTTTTTTGCCCAACAAAAAATCCTCTAAACCACAATTCACACTACCAACAATGAGAGATACAGCAGCGGGATACTGCTGCTTGAAAACAAGACTCCCTCCAACACCTTTCACCCTACCACTTTTAACCTCTATAGCCACAAGCTGACT